>Ga0209709_10005332_pt1 | contig 10132 bp, 7 predicted proteins | sample ArcticOcean_MG_C_2_FD_187435 | JGI IMG/M metagenome (GOLD analysis project Ga0209709, IMG submission 187435) | Marine microbial communities from western Arctic Ocean - ArcticOcean_MG_CB4_136 (SPAdes) (version 2) | ecosystem: Environmental > Aquatic > Marine > Oceanic | place: Arctic Ocean...
AAAGGAATAAAAAAAGAAGATTTTGAAAAAAATAAAAAAGATTCTGAAAAGATTGCTAAAAAAAGAATTAAACTTGGTCTTATACTAAATGAACTTGGGGAAAAAAATAATCTAAAAATTAGTGAACAAGAGTTTAAGAATGAAATTCAAAAACAAATCCAATCAATGCCAGGACAAGAAAAACAAATAATGGAATATTATCAAAAGAATCCTTCTGCCACTAACAGTTTAAGAGGTTCTCTTTATGAGGAAAAAATTATAAATTTAATTAAAGAAAAATCAAATAAATCAAAAAAAATAGTTTCTTTGGATGAGGCTGAAAAAATATTGAAATTAGATCACGATAAAAGACACGACCACAATCACAAACACTCCAAAGCTTCTGTTAAAAAGGCCACTATAAAAAAGCCAAAAAAAGTTGCCAAATCATCAAATATTAAGAAATAAATTAGAAAAACGTAATTATAAGTTGTATGATTTTTTGTTGATTCGTTATGAAAGATAATTTTGAAGTACATATGAATAATTTAATTCCGATGGTTGTTGAGCAATCAGCGAGAGGAGAAAGAGCTTACGATATTTATTCAAGGCTTTTAAAAGAGCGTATCATTTTTTTAGTTGGACCTGTAAATGATAGTGTGGCTACTTTAGTTACTGCACAATTATTATTTTTAGAATCTGAAAATCCAAAAAAGGAAATTTCCCTTTATATTAATAGTCCAGGTGGATTAGTAACTGCTGGTCTCGGAATTTATGATACAATCCAATATATCAAACCTCCCGTCTCTACACTTTGTATAGGGCAAGCTTCTTCAATGGGGTCATTTTTATTAGCTGCTGGTGAAAAAGGAAAAAGATACTCCCTTCCAAATTCGAGAATAATGGTACACCAACCCTCCGCTGGATATCAAGGTCAAGCTACTGATATAGAAATACATGCAAAAGAGATTTTGTCTCTTAAAGACAGGATGAACAAAATTTATTCGAAACATACAAAAAAAAATGAAAATGAAATTAAAAAAGCTTTGGAAAGAGATAATTTTATGACACCAACAGAAGCAAAAGAATTTGGCTTAATAGATTCTGTAGTTGAAAAAAGATCGTAGAACGCTATATCTAGTAGTTGTGTGCAACTTACACTTGATAACTTTTATCATTAGTTTACTTTATATTAAGTTGATTCGTTTTAAATATTATGTCGGAAAATACTAATAAAAATATACTGTACTGTTCCTTTTGTGGCAAAAGCCAACATGAAGTAAGAAAACTAATAGCTGGCCCAACAGTTTTTATTTGTGATGAATGTGTTGAGTTGTGCATGGATATCATAAAGGAAGAAACAAAAGATACATTTATTAAAAATCAAGAAGGCGTCCCTGCTCCTCAGGAAATATGTAATGTATTGGATGAGTATGTAATAGGACAAACTTACGCTAAAGAAGTTTTGTCTGTCGCTGTGCATAATCATTATAAAAGATTAAAATATGACAATAAAAATAGTAACAATAATGATGTTGAACTTTCAAAATCAAATATTCTTTTAATTGGACCCACAGGATGTGGAAAAACATTATTAGCGCAAACTTTAGCAAGAATTTTGGATGTACCATTTACAATGGCGGACGCAACAACACTAACAGAAGCAGGTTATGTTGGTGAGGATGTTGAGAATATAATTTTAAAATTATTACAAGCGGCAGATTACAATGTTGAAAAAGCACAACGTGGCATTGTTTATATAGACGAAGTAGATAAAATAAGTAGAAAGTCTGAAAATCCTTCAATTACAAGAGATGTTTCTGGTGAGGGAGTTCAGCAAGCTTTACTCAAGATAATGGAAGGAACTGTAGCAAGCGTTCCACCTCAAGGTGGAAGAAAACACCCTCAGCAAGAGTTTTTGCAAGTAGACACAACAAATATATTATTTATATGTGGAGGTGCATTTGCGGGCCTTGATAAAGTTATTTCTAAGAGAGGTTCAGATATATCTATAGGCTTTGGAGCTAAAGTAAAGCACCATCAAGAAAATAACTCCAATAGATTAATGCAAAGTCTTGAACCGCAAGATTTAATTAAATATGGATTAATACCAGAATTTGTAGGAAGAATGCCTATTTTGGCAACACTTGTTGACTTAGATGAAGATTCTCTCGTAAAAATTTTAAAGGAACCAAAAAATTCATTAATAAAACAATATAAAAAACTTTTTGAGTTTGAAAATGCAAAACTAAAATTTAAGGATGAGGCTATTTTAGAAATAGCAAAAAGAGCCATAAATAAAAAAACTGGAGCCAGAGGCTTAAGATCAATAATCGAATCAATTTTATTAAAAACTATGTTTAAGCTTCCCACATTAGAAGGTGTTGAAGAGGTTATTGTAGACCGTTCTGTTGTAAAAAATAACAGCGAACCATTACTTATTCACTCAAAGGGAAAAAAAACGACCGCCGCTTAAGAAATCAGTTGAAATAATATAAAAAATTCCCATATACTGCTTTAATGAATAAAACAGTTTTTTTACCATCATTGCCGTTAAGAGATGTGGTTGTATTTCCTAGCATGATAGTTCCCTTATTTGTGGGTCGAGACAGATCTATCAAAGCATTAAATGAAGTGATGAAAAGTAACAAAAAAATAATTCTAATCACTCAGAAAAATGCAGAAGTAGACGATCCCAAACCAGAGGATTTATTTGAATTTGGATGTGAAGGTAAAGTATTGCAACTTCTTAAACTGCCTGATGGTACAGTAAAAGTTTTAGTAGAAGGAATTGACAGAGCTAAAATATTACAAATTAAAAATGATAAAGATTATTTATTATCTACAACAGAAATTATAAAAGATAAAATTGATACAAAAGAAGATTTGTTTGCTTACGCCACAGCAATGATTAGGAAATTAGAAAAATTAAATAATTTAAGTAAAAAATTTTCATTTGAGTTAACATCAAATTTAAAAGATGAAAAAAACCCATCTAAAATTGCCGACCACATCGCCTCACAATTAAATATTTCCATTTTAGATAGACAAAAATTATTAGAAACAATTAATTTAAAAACTAGATTAGAAAAACTCATGGAACATATTAACAATGAAATTAATGTAATTGGAGTTGAAAGAAAAATTAGAGGTAGAGTTAAGAATCAAATGGAGAAGACTCAACGTGAGTATTATTTAAACGAACAAATGAAAGCTATTCAAAAAGAATTAGGAGAAATAGAAGAGGGCAAAGATGAAGTTACGCATTTGCATAGCTCAATTTTAAAAGCAAAAATGACAAAAGAAGCTACAAAAAAATGCCTTGCTGAGTTAAAAAAATTAAAATCAATGAGTTCAATGTCAGCTGAAGCTACCGTTATAAGAAACTATCTCGATTGGATGACAGAACTACCTTGGCAAAACAGTCCTAAAATGGAAAACGTAAATATTATAAAAGCTCAGAAAGTTTTAGACGAAGATCATTTTGGATTAGAAAAAGTTAAGGAAAGAATTATAGAATATTTAGCTGTCCAAAAAAGAGTGGGGAAAATTAAAGGTGCTATATTATGTCTAGTGGGACCTCCTGGTGTTGGAAAAACCTCTTTGGGTAAATCTATTGCTAAAGCTACAGGAAGAAAATTTGTACGTATGTCTTTAGGAGGTATAAGAGATGAAGCTGAAATAAGAGGACATAGAAGAACTTATATTGGATCCTTGCCAGGAAAAATAATTCAATTAATGAAAAAAGCAGGTACAAAAAATCCACTATTTTTACTAGATGAAATTGATAAAGTTGGAACTGATTACAGGGGAGATCCATCATCAGCATTATTAGAAGCTTTAGATCCAGAACAAAACACAACATTTAACGACCATTATTTAGAAGTAGACTACGATCTCTCAGATGTGATGTTTGTTACTACAGCAAATACTCTTAATATTTTAGCGCCATTACTTGATAGATTAGAAGTTATTAGAATTCCTGGTTATACTGAAGATGAAAAAATTACTATCGCATCAAAGTATCTAATTCCAAAACAAATAAAAGATAATGGACTTAAAAATGAAGAATGGAATTTAGATAAAGAAGCTTTAAAGGATATTGTTAGAAGCTATACGAAAGAAGCTGGCGTGAGAAATTTAGAAAGAGAAATATCTAAAATAGCAAGAAAAACTGTAAAAAATATTTTAACTAATGAAGATGAAAAAAATTCTATAAATATAGAAAATTTATCTAAATATTTGGGAGTAAAAAAATTCAAGTATGGAGAAGTTGAAACTGAAAATCAAATAGGTGTTGTTACTGGATTGGCTTGGACTGAATTTGGTGGAGAAATATTAAAAATTGAATCCGTTGTTATGCCAGGAAAAGGTAAAATGCAAATTACAGGTAAGTTGGGAGATGTTATGCAAGAATCAGTAAAAGCTGCAAAATCTTACGTAAGATCAAAATCATTAGAATATGGAATTATACCACCAACTTTTGATAAAAAAGATTTTCATATACATGTACCTGAAGGTGCAACTCCTAAAGATGGTCCATCAGCAGGTATAGCAATGGTAACATCTATAGTCTCCTCAATAACAGGAGTTCCGGTAAATAGAAATATTGCTATGACTGGTGAAGTTACTCTTACAGGAAATGTATTGCCAATCGGAGGATTAAAAGAAAAAATCTTAGCAGCTCACAGAGCTGGTATTAAAAAAATCTTGATACCAAATGATAATGAGAAAGATTTAGTTGAAATTCCAAAAAATATTTTGGGAGACATAGAGATAAATTCAGTTAAAAATGTAGATGAAGTAATAAAGATAGCTTTAGTCAAACAACTAAAACCAATTGAGTGGATAGATGTAGAATCTTTACCTAAACCAAAAACTGGAGAAAAGCCCTCTCCTGGTAGTACGCATTAAGAGTCCAGCCATTTACTATATTTACTATTATTTTCGCTTAAATAATCTGGCAATTCTGATAAATCAATTTTTTTAAGTTTTCTGTTACCTTTCCACTTAAAATCACGTTGATCGGCACTATGATCGTATAAAATTTTTTTATCTTTTACCATTTTTTTTACGTCATCTAGTTTCAAACCACTGTATTCAAAATCTTGATGATGTAGAAAATTTAGATATTTCTTCTCAATATCTTCTGGTGATTTTATGTTGGTAAAGTGCCATCCTCCATTTTCTACATAATAAAGATTCGAATATTTTTTTTTAGAAAAAAATGTATCTAATCTCCAAAAAGGATATTTTTTATGTTTTGTATTTCTCATCCACTGAGGTGAAATAAAATTCTTTTTCTTACATGCTCTTGAGCCGTACCAATCTAAACCTTCGTAAAGCAAATTAAATTTATAAGAAAAACTTTTTTGTTTAAAAATGATTAACTGATTGTTTATTTTTTTAAAATTAAGATTTTTTAAATTAGGGATTTCGTCTAAATCATTTATTAATATCACATCATCAGGGTCTAGATTTTTTAAATATTTCTGTGCCATTTCTCTTTGATGATTTTCTCTTTTAATACTATTATTAATTAATTTATCAGCTTTGCTGCCTTCGTTATCATTTTTATTAATAATTTCAATATCTGCAGGCAAATCGTCCACTACATGATAAATTATTTTGTTTTTAAACTTTGGATATTTATTGATATCAAAGACTAATTTCTTTCTTTTTCCACTATGTAGATAAGTAGCTTCTGTTATTACGAATTTATCTATATATTTGTCCATTATGTTTAGTCGGAGATCTAAAAGCATCTCTTCATCAAAAAACATAAAACAATCGTAGATTTTCATATTTGATTGAAATTTTTATTAATGTAATATATTTAAATGTCTTGCTTTAATATAGCACTATAACAAAAATGTCTAAAAAAATCGTTATTACTGGTGGGCTTGGATATATAGGAACTGAGTTATGTAAAATTTATTCAGGCATAAGTTGGAATAATGAAATTTTAGTAATAGATAATAGATTTATATCATTGAGAGTTAATCAGTTAAGAAATTGGGGAATCAATTTTGTTCATGGTGATATATTAGATAAGAATTTAGTTAATAAACACTGTGGAGACGCTAATGTTGTACATCATCTTGCGGGAATTACGGATGTGCCAAGAGTTAAAAGTGAAAGCAACAGCGATCATGATGATAAAATTATATTAGTAGCAAAAGAAGGCACCCAAAATATACTTGATGCAATCAATGATAAATGTAAAATAATTTTTCCTTCAACACATGTAGTTTTTGAAGGTATTAAAGATGTTAAAAAAGACATACTTGAAGACGAACCAACGAAACCAATACTTTCGTATTCTAACTCTAAAGTAATAAATGAAAAACAACTAAAAGAATCTGGAAAAAAATATATTATTTTAAGACTGGGTTCCGCATATGGTGATTCCTTTGATGCGACTCGCATAGATATAATGCCAAATCTATTTTCCAAAATTTCTTCTCAAGATGGAGTAATTAAACTTTTTTCTGGAGGCAGGCAAATCAAGAGTTTAGTTCCCGTAATTGACGTAGCGAGATGTTTTAAATATATGGAAGAAAAAGAAAACATTTCATCAGAGATATTTAATTTAACTAAAGATACTGTAACCGTAAAAGAAGTTGCTGATATTTGTAAAAAATACAATAATAAAGTTAACTTAAAAGAAACTAATGATGAAATTCCTAATTTAGGATTTTCCTTATCCAACAAAAAAATCTTAAAAGCAGGTTTTAAGTTCTTATATAATTTAGATGAAAGTATTAAAGAAATGATTTTGAAATGGTCTCAACCAAATATAACAAAAGATTTAGAACATGTTAGAAATGGAGAAAAAGAATTTATTGATAACCGTGGAAAAATAAGCAATCATGAATTGCCCGAACCAGTAAACTTAATAGGATTGATTAGTTCAAAAAAAGGAACCTCCCGTGCTAATCATTATCACCCAATACAAGAACAAAAATGTATAATAACAAAAGGTCAATTTATAAGTGTTTACCAAGATCTGCTAAATAAAAATTCTTCTAAAATCACTCATGTAGTTAACGAGGGGCAATTAATAATTACAAAACCTAACACTGCACATGCAATGGTCTTTTCCCATGATACAGTTTTTTTAAATTTGGTACGAGGCGAAAGAGAACATGAAAATTATGGAGTAACACATACTATCAAACATGTATTAGTAGATGATAAAGAGAAAAAATTATTACTAAGCTGTTATAAATTTGATTGCAGATCATGTGGTAACACTAACTTAAAGAGAGTTATTTCATTGGGTTATCAACCCCTGGCAAACAACTTGTTAAATAAAAAAGAAGAAAAATGCAATCTATACCCTCTGGAAGTAAATTTTTGTGACAGATGTTACAATTGCCAACTATCAGTAGCTGTTGACGGAAAAAAAATGTTTTCAAATTACTTATATACATCCTCTACTTCTAAATCTTTTAGAGAACATTTTATCAATGCCGCAAAAAAATATATTAAAGATTTTAAATTAAAAAAAAACAAATCATACATAATTGATATTGGTAGTAATGATGGTGTTGCTCTAAGACCATTCAAAGAATTGGGATTTAAAAAAATACTAGGTGTTGAGCCAGCTAAAAATTTGGCTAAATGGGCAAATAAAAATAAAATTAAAACATTTTGTGGTTTTCTAGAAAAAAGTAATTTAAATAAAATTAAAAAAAATGCAGATTTAATTTTAGCATCAAATGTATTTGCTCATTCTGATAAATTAAAAGAAATGGCAGATTGTATGTTTAAACTTTTAAGAAAAAATGGCACTATAATTATAGAAGTTCAGCATTTGTTAAACACTTTAAAAGATTTAACTTTTGATAATATTTATCACGAGCATTATAATTATTGGTCACTAACATCTTTGATTAATTTTTTTAATCAGAAGAATGCAAAAATATATAGAGTTGAAAGAATAAATACTCACGGAGGATCTATAAGAATATATGTTAGTAAAAGTAATAAAATTAAAATAGAAAAAAACGTTAGTTCCTTAGTCAAAGAAGAGGAAAAATTTGGTATTAAAAAATATATAACGTACCAAAATTTTGCTAAAAAAGTATATAAAATTAGAGAAAATGTTAGGGCTAATATTTCGAAACTTAAGGCAGAAAATAATCAAATAATTGGATATGGTTCACCTGCAAAAGCAACAACAGCACTAAACTTTTTTGGTATTTCAAATGAGATTGACTATATTGTTGAGGATAATAAATTAAAACATGGAAAATATCTTCCGGGAGTGAAAATTCCAATAACTTCAATATCTGCTGTAAAAGGTAAACCAGATTGTGCTATAGTTTTAGCTTGGAATTTTTTTCATGAAATAAAAAGAAAAAATAGCAATTTAGCACATAAATTAATAAACATTAAAGATTTGGAGATTTAAATTTACTTTGTTCATTTCGTGCTGTAGAAAGTTTGAAAAATGTTTGTTGGGCGGTTAGCTCAGTTGGTAGAGCATCTCGTTTACACCGAGAGGGTCATAGGTTCGAGTCCTTTACCGCCCACCATTTTTTTGGGGGTGTAGCTCAGTTGGTTAGAGCGCCTGCCTGTCACGCAGGAGGTCGCCGGTTCGAGCCCGGTCACTCCCGCCATTCCCGGTTTGATGGCTAAACTTTATACATACAAGACCCTTAGTTTCATTTTTATCATCTATTTTACTAAGTATTGTATGTTGGTAACATTTTTTGTGACAATCTCGCACCTTTAGTAATAAAAAAAAAGTTATATAATAAAAGCTAATGCTTACAGTATTTTTACAAGATTATTTATCTATAATAATTTTTCTTTTTGTTGCTCTTGCACTGAGCTTTGGTTTTATTTTTTTAAATTATATATTTTCACCTAAAAATCCTGATCCTGAAAAACTTTCAGCATACGAGTGTGGCTTTGAACCATTTGACGATTCTAGAATGGAATTTGATATTAGATTTTATTTAGTAGCAATTTTATTTATAATTTTTGATTTAGAAATAGCTTTTTTATTTCCCTGGGCTATTTCTTTAGGAAATATAGGAGTTCTTGGTTTTTGGTCAATGATGTTATTTCTTTTTGTTCTAACTATTGGTTTTATATATGAATGGAAAAAAGGAGCCCTAGACTGGGATTAGTATGAATAATTTAAATAAAGATCAAAACAAGATACCAAATGAATTTAAAAAAATAGCAAAAGATTTTACCGAACATGGTTTTGTTACCACTTCATTTTCAAATTTAATTAACTGGGCAAGAACGGGATCTCTTCATTGGATGACTTTTGGATTAGCTTGTTGTGCTGTTGAAATGATGCAAGCTTCTATGCCAAGATATGACTTAGAAAGATTTGGAGCTGCACCAAGAGCTTCTCCAAGACAATCTGATGTAATGATTGTTGCTGGAACATTAACTAATAAAATGGCAGCACCTTTAAGAAAAGTATACGACCAAATGCCTGAACCCCGATACGTTATATCTATGGGAAGTTGCGCTAATGGTGGTGGCTATTATCATTATTCTTATTCAGTAGTAAGAGGGTGTGATCGTATAGTTCCAGTAGATATTTATGTACCGGGTTGTCCACCATCTGCTGAAGCTTTACTTTATGGAATTTTACAATTACAAAAAAAAATTAGAAGAGAAGGCAGCTTAAAAAGATAAAAATGAACACAAATCTTAAAGATTTAGAAAAAATAATTAATTCAGGATTAACAACTTCTATTAAAAAGTCTGAAATTAAATTTAATCAATTATTTATTGATATAGATTTTCAAGATATTATTTCAACAATTTTATTTTTAAAAACAAACGAAAAAACTAAATTTAAGCAATTGATTGATATTACTACGGTTGATTATCCTCAGGAAGATAAAAGATTTAAAATTGTTTATTTATTTCTTAGCCATGAAAATAACTTTAGAATTGTAGTTAATACATTTATTAATGAGAATGAATCGGTTCCTTCGATTACAAAAATTTTTCCTTCAGCAAATTGGATGGAAAGGGAAAACTTTGATATGTATGGAATTATATTTAAAGAACATCCAGATTTAAGAAGAATACTTACTGACTACGGATTTAAAGGTCACCCACTTCGAAAAGATTTTCCTTTAACAGGTCATACCCAGGTTAGATATAGTGAAGA
>Ga0209709_10005333_pt1 | contig 10132 bp, 10 predicted proteins | sample ArcticOcean_MG_C_2_FD_187435 | JGI IMG/M metagenome (GOLD analysis project Ga0209709, IMG submission 187435) | Marine microbial communities from western Arctic Ocean - ArcticOcean_MG_CB4_136 (SPAdes) (version 2) | ecosystem: Environmental > Aquatic > Marine > Oceanic | place: Arctic Ocean...
TGTTGCAGGTGAAATATCTGTAACAACTTTGGATATTGGTGGAACTAACGTAGCTGCTACAGCAGCAGAATTAAATATTATGGATGGTGGAACATCCGCTACTTCAACAACAGTTGCAGATGCAGACAGAGTTGTACTAAACGATGCTGGTACAATGGTCCAAGTTGCAATGACAGATATCAAAACATACATTGGTGGTGGTACATCATGGCAAGCTGTTAAAACAGGAAACTTTACAGCTGCAGCTGGACAAGGTGTATTTTGTAATACATCAGGTGGAGCATTTACTTTAACATTACCTGCAGGAACTATTGGTGATGAAATTTCATTTCTTGATTATGGAGCAACTTTTGACACTAACAATCTAACGATTGCTGCTAATGGTTCAGAAAAAATTCACGGGTCTACAGACGATTTAACTGTATCTGTAGAAAGAGCAGCAAATACTTTAGTATTTACAGATGGTACTCAAGGTTGGCTACTGAAGAGTAAATAATGGCTGACTATAAAGATATTGCTGGAGCTACAGTTCGTAGCAACGCTGGAGTTTTAACTAGTGCAAAAACTGGTGAACTTTTTTATGATAGTACAAATCTTAATTTTTCTTATAGATTTCCAAACACAACTTCAGCAGGTGCTTGGAGAACTGGTGGTAATTTAAATACTGCTAGAGAACAACACGCAGGTAATGGATCTCAAACTTCAGCTTTAGCAACGGGTGGTTTAACAAGCACTGAAGTAGCAGTTTCAGAATCTTACAATGGTGCAACGTGGAGTGAAGGAAACGATTTAAACGCTGCTAAAAGAACTCATGCTTCAACTGGTAATGATACTACATCTGCTATAGCTTTTGGAGGTGATAGTGGTACTGGAGTTGTTGCTACAGCAGAATCATATAATGGAACAAGTTTTACAGAAGTAGGAAATTTAAATACTGCAAGAAAAGGTTTAACAGGAGCAGGAGCATCTAATACATCAGCTTTAGCAATAGGTGGTGAAGACGCAACAGTTGATGTAGCTGTTGTTGAAGCTTGGAATGGAACTGCTTGGACTGAAGTTGGTGACTTAAATACTGCAAGAAAATTTTTAGCTGCATCTGGTACTAAAACTGCTGCTTTAGCTTTTGGTGGAACAGCAAATGCAGAATCATGGAATGGAACTAGTTGGACAGAAGTAAATGATTTAAATACTTCAAGAAATGGTTTAGCAGGATCAGGCACAGCAACGGGAGCTTTAGCTTTTGGTGGATCGGTTCCAGCTGCATCAGGAAAAACAGAATTATTTAATGGCACAAGTTGGGCAGAAGATGGTGATTTAAGCACAGCAAGATTTTATTTAGGGGGATCAGGAACATCTAATACATCTGCTTTAGCTTTTGGTGGAGAAACTAACCCTCCTTATACGGCTGCAACAGAAGAATGGACAGGTCCAGGTTCAAACATTGGATCTTGGGCTACAGGTGGTAATTTAAATGCTGCAAGATCTGGTTTAGGAGGTGCGGGTACTCAAACTGCTGGATTAGCATTTGGTGGAGAAACAGCACCAGGAGCAGAAGTGGTCAATTCAGAAGAATATAATGGATCTACTTGGACTGAAGGAAATAATTTAGGTCAAGGAAGAAGAGGTATGGGAAGTGCAGGAGTTCAAACATCTGCTTTAGCAATTGGTGGAAATTTAGACCCAGGACTTTCAGCACTTAATGAATCTTATAATGGAACTAGTTGGTCTGAGGTAGCAGATTTAAATACTGCTAGGAGAGATATAAGAGCTGTAGGAGCATCTAATACATCTGCCATAGCTTTTGGAGGAGGCGTTCCTGGAAACTCAGCATTAAATGAAAGTTGGAATGGTACATCATGGACAGAAGTTGCAGATTTAAATACTGCTAGAAACTCTATGGGTTCAGCAGGAATAGTAACAGCTGCACTAACTTTTGGTGGATATACAACAACATCCGTTGCTATCACAGAATCTTGGAATGGAACAGCTTGGGCTGAAGTTGCAGATTTAAATACTGCAAGATATTCAGTTGCAGGAGCAGGTGTTACAACAGGTGCTTTAGCCTTTGGTGGTTATGCCACAGCAAGATTAGCCGTTACAGAAGATTGGAATGGTGCAAGTTGGACAGAGGTAGCAGATTTATCTGCTGTAAATTATAGTATGGCTGGAGCAGGAACTAACACAGCAGCTTTAGCTTTTGGTGGAAATACAGGAAGTGTTACAGCAGCAACTGAAGAATGGAGTGGAAGTTCTACTACAACTAAGGTATTAACAGATTAACAAGGAGGAATATTATGGCAAAAACATATCAATACTGCGTAGCAGAAAACTGGGGAAAGGGTTTCATCGATCACGATGAATCTCAAAGAATCACGTTTGTAGGCTATCCTGGTAATGTTTGGCAAGTTCCTGCATACAACAAACACGGTAATCTTTGGATTGCTAAAGTTGCAGGCGCTGTTAAAACAAAAGATCAAGCTCAAACTATTGTTACAGCAGTAGTAGAGGCAGGTCAAGATGCTTGGGATGCTAATAATGTTGATGGCGAATCATCTGATGAAAAAATTGCAAGATTAGGTGCAAAGCCAGTTGACATAACATTAGAAGAATAAAAATAAAATGTCTGAATATAAAGCCATACACGGTGTTAAAGTTCGTGACTACACCACTGACCCTGATAATCTTATTGTAGGTCAAGTGTGGTATGACAAGACTAATAAAGTATTACAGTTTCAAGCAGAAGGTGCTGCATCTTGGGCTAGTGGTGGTGATATGAATAATGGTAGAGCTACTTTAGGTTCTTCTGGTACTCAAACTGCTGGATTAGCTTTTGGTGGTAGTGGTAGTGCAGCTCATACAGAAACATATAATGGATCGGCTTGGACAGAAGTTAATGATTTAAATTCTGAAAGAGAAGCATTAGGAGGTTCAGGCACTCAAACATTAGCGTTAGCATATGGTGGAGAAGACGCAAATGATGCTCAAGACCTTTGTGAATCTTGGAACGGAACATCATGGACTGAAGTTGGAGATTTAAATAATGCAAGACAAACAATAGTAGGTGCAGGAGCTTCTAACACATCTGCTTTAGCTTTTGGTGGTGGTAACTCAGCACACACAGAATTATGGAATGGTACAGCGTGGACAGAATTAAATAATTTAAATCTTGCAAGATCCAGTATGGGATCAAGTGGTATTGCAACTGCTGCTTTAGGATATGGTGGTGCTAGACCTAGTTCAGCTTTTGATGGAGAAACAGAATCATGGAATGGAACTTCTTGGACAGAAGTTGCTGATATGAACACCGACAGAGCTACTTTAGGAGGAGCAGGAACTACGAACACATTAGCTTTAGCTTTTGGAGGAGAATCCACTGCTGTGACTGCTAATACAGAATTATACAATGGAACAAGTTGGGTAGAACAAAATAATTTAAATACAGCAATAGCAAAAAATGCTGGAACAGGAAGCACTACGGCAGCTTTAAGTTTTGGTGGGTCTCCTAGTCCTAATTCAGCTAAGAGTGAAGAATGGAATAATCCCACGTTAACTATTAAAACGGTGGACATAGATTAATTATGACAGATTACAAAGACATACACGGATTTCAAATTGAAATTAGATCAAGTAATCCAACTAATCTAATTAACGGACAAGTTTGGTATAACACTACAAATTCAAAATTAAGAGGAGCTACAGTTAGTTCTGTAGGTGGTTGGGCTACAGGTGGAACTATGAATACAGGACGATATAATTTAGCAGGTGCAGGAATTCAAACAGCAGCTTTAGCTTTTGGTGGTACTTTAGATCCGCCTGATTCAGCATTATCAGAGTCTTACAATGGTACATCTTGGACTGAAACAAATGATTTAAATACTGCTAGAAATGCATTAGCAGGTGGAGGTGTATTAACTTCTGCTTTAGCTTTTGGTGGCGGAGATACTAATTCAGCACTTAATGAATCTTTTAATGGAACAAGTTGGACAGAGGCTGCAGATTTAAATACGGCAAGGAGAGCTTTAACAGGATTAGGTGCTAGTAATACAGCTGCTTTAGCTACAGGTGGATATGTTTCATCAGCTTCAGCGTTAACAGAAAAATGGAATGGAACTTCTTGGACAGAAGTTGGAGATTTAAATACTGCTAGATATAGTTTAGGATCAGCAGGAATATATTCATCAGCTTTAGCTTTTGGGGGTGCAGCACCACGTGTAGCAATTACAGAATCTTGGAATGATACCTCTTGGACAGAAGTAGCAGATTTAAATACTGCTAGAGATCATATAAGAGGTGCAGGATCTGCCAACGATGACGCTTTAGGTATTGGTGGATATAATGGTGAAGCTAATCTAGCTTTAACAGAGTTATGGAATGGAACTTCTTGGGCTGAACAAAATGATTTAAATAGTGGAGTAAGACAACATTCATCAGCAGGAACTACATCAGCAGCTATATCTTTTGCTGGAGCTGCACGAGTAACAGCATCAGAAGAATGGACAGTGCCTTTTATAGATATTAGAGAATTTGATCTATCCTAAAACTTGTAATAAATTTTATATAGTATATATATTAAATATAACTAATGGAGAAAGACATGAAAAAAGACGTTAAAGAAGTAATACAAGGTGAAGAAACTCATTTAAATAATTTATTAGAACAAGATGACTTATCTGCATTTAAAGGTATGGTAGACGAGTTAAGAGATACTTGGACTAAAAAACAAATGTTTAGAACAGAGACTGAAGCAAGATTTTCTGTTCTTCAAGATAATAGATACCCAACTAAAGCATCAAAATATTGGCAGTGTGTAAGAGAACAATCTAGTTACTTGGATAATCTTATGACATTATCTTTTGACTATAGAAGAAATGAAGCAAAGATTAAATGGTTAGAAGGTAAAGTTGAAAAAGAACAAGATGATTATAAAGCAACTAAATATCAAATTGATTTAGACGAAGCTATATTTGGTAAAGCATCTATGGAAAAAACAGCCAAGCATAGAATGAGAGAAATTAAAATGTGGTCTGGATTAAAAAAAGAATTTAATGATGGATCATTTAATGACAAAGATGTTAACCAACATCAACTAGAATCATATGGACTACAGTATCATGAAAAAGCAAAAACATTAAATGCAAATTCAAGTGAGGCTGAAATATTTAATGTGATGGGTCAATTAAATTCATTACAAAGAATTAAAAAATCTGGTGAATTAGAAAGCAGTTACAAAGAGAAAGAACAATTAACTCAACATGGAAAACCAAAAGATTAATTTTGATTTTGTATTTTTAGGTCAGTCTGTTTTAAAGTATCAAGTACCATTAGATATTTTTACAGCAATTAATCAGATCTATGAACAAAATTTTCATAACCTTGCACCTGCTAATGGTCAGTTAGTTGGTAAGATTGAGAACGAACATTCATTGTTTTATAAGGGTCAAGATCAATCTAAAATGAAAAACCATAACTTGTTACCAAGAAATGTAACAGATTATTTTATGACTATATTTAAACATTATTTAGCATTTAACAAAATTAAAGATTATGATACTCATTTAAATTCTATTTGGGTAAATGAAATGAAACAACACGAATATAACCCTACACACATTCATAGAGGGATGTTATTTACAGGGTTATCTTCGGTAATGATTTTAAAAATGCCATCAACTTTTGGTAAAGAATATTCAGCAGAACACATACAACAAAATGGTAGACTACAAATACTAGGAGCTGCTAATGGTCAATTTGCTAAAATAGATTACCAACCACCAATGGATCTTAGAGATTTTTATGTATTTCCTTATGATATGAGACACTGCGTATATCCATTTAATGGTACGACAGAGACTAGACGAACACTAGCTGCAAACTGTGATGTGCAATTTGATCCAATTAAAAACAGAGGAGCTATATGATAACTGAGCCACGTTGGAAATCTTTTATAGTAGAGACTACACAACCAATCTTTACACCTAAACAATGTCAAATGATTATTGAAGCAGGGAGAGCTGAACCTAAACAAGATGCTTATGTTGGAAACAAAAAAAGTATTAACGAAGGCAAGTTAGATACTAAAACTAGAACCTCACATATTAGTTGGATACCATTTAAAAAAATGAATGACATGTACAAAGACATTGAACGTTTTATGAAAACTACTAATGGTAATCATTTTGGTTTTGATGGAATGACAATTACAGAAATGGCACAATACACAGAATATCCAGAGGGTGGTTTTTATGATTGGCATGTAGACAATGATGTAAACTTTGCACACGAACCCCCTGTTAGAAAAATATCTATGACTTGCCTACTATCACCTGAATCAGATTTTGAAGGAGGGGATTTGGAATTAATGAAAGAAGGTAAAGTTGCAAAACTTAAACAAGGATATGCAATATTCTTTGCATCTTTTATAAGACATAGAGTTAAACCAGTTATACTTGGAAATAGAAAATCACTTGTTATGTGGTTTGGAGGTACACCATTTAAATAATGCATAGAGAATTACTTTTTCCAACACCAGTTTATATTGCAGATATCAAACACCCAACTCTTAATCAAGAACTAGAAAGAGATATTGTAGCTTGGTCTAAAAAAGATAAAGGTATTACTAGAACTAATGTCCAAGGATGGCATTCAAAAACTAACATGCACGAAATGCCTGAATTTAAAAAATTAGTTAATATGTTATATGCATGTCAAAAAACTATTTATGATCAAGAACATTTAGATAGTGAACCTGTGTTAGGTAATATGTGGGCTAACATTAATCCACCAGGTGGAATGAATAGAGCTCATCAACATCCAAACTCATTGTGGTCTGGTGTGTATTATATTAAAGCCCCTAAAAATTCTGGACATTTAAAAATAGATGATCCAAGATCAATTGCTTGTATGTCTAGACCCAGACAAAAAGATGGAAAAAAACCTGCAAGATTATTTAGAGAAACAAGTTATGAACCTATTGCTGGAAAATGTATTATGTTTCCATCATGGTTAATGCATTGTGTTGATCCTAATGAATCTAATGATATAAGAATATCAGTGTCTTTTAATTTTTTACAAAAGTGTATGATAGTATGAGTTTTCAAAATAAAAAATACCAAGTAATTAAAAATGCAGTGTCATATGAATTAGCTAATTTTATATTTAATTATTTTATGCTTAAAAGAGATGCAGTAAGTTGGATGTATAAAAATAATATTATACATGATAATGGTATGTTTGGCACATGGAAAGATCAACAGATACCAAATACATATTCTCACTATGCAGATCATGTAATGGAAACTTTAATGATGAAAGTATTACCAGTTATGCAGGCGGAAACAGGATTAGAATTATTACCAACATATTCTTACGCTAGGATATATAAAAAAAGTGATACACTTCATAGACACAAAGATAGACCTAGCTGTGAAATATCAACTACTATTCATTTAGGTGGGGATAAGTGGCCTATATTTATTGATGGCACAGGAGCTAATAATGTTATTGATGAACGCAAAAATATTATAAAACCAGGAGCACCAACAGGCACAGAAGTCTTACTTGATGTTGGAGATATGTTAGTATATAGTGGTTGCGAATTAGAACATTGGAGAGAACCTCTAGAAGGTAATACTTGCGCTCAAGTATTTCTTCACTATAACCATGTAAATGGTCCTTTTGCAAAAGATAATAGGTTTGACAAAAGGCCGATGTTAGGTATTCCCCCAATAAGGAATATGTAATACAATGAGGTTATATGTTACAAAAAATACAATTTGCACCAGGATTTAATAAACAAGTTACATCAACCGGTGGTGAAGGCCAATGGATTGAAGGTGACAATGTTAGGTTTAGATATGGTTATCCAGAAAAAATAGGTGGTTGGGCACAACTAGGTTCTACAAGTTTAACTGGTAGAAACACTGCAATACATCACTTTGTAAATACAGCAGGAATTAAATTTGCAGCGTTAGGTACAAATAGAATATTGTATGCTTATTCTGGTGGTATTTTTTATGACATACACCCAATCAAAGCTACTACAACTTTAACTAGTGCATTTTCTACAACAAATGGATCTGCAGTTGTAACAATAACTTTTGCATCAGCACACAATATAAATAAAAGCGATGTAATATTATTAGATAGTTTTACATCTATTACTAATTCTAATTTTGGATCTGGTGATTTTACAGATATAAAATTTATGGTAACAGATATACCAACTGATACTACTTTAACTATTACCATGCCTTCTAACGAATCAGGATCAGGAGCAAGCACCTCTGGTGGTATTAGAGTACAACACTATTATCCAGTAGGACCAGCAGTAGAAGTTGCATCTACTGGTTGGGGTCTTGGATCATGGGGTGGTGTAGCACAAGGACAATTTACATCAACACTTTCATCAGGAATAAATGCATCAGTTACATCATTAACTATGGCTAGTTCAACATCTTTTCCATCATCAGGTACAGTACAAATTGGTTCTGAATTAATTACTTATACTGGTAATAGCGGAGGCACATTATCAGGATTAACAAGAGGAGCTACTGGTACAACAGCAGCAATACATTCTAGTGGCGCAACAGTAACAGACGCATCAAACTTTTTTGCATGGAACGCTGCAGCATCTGGAGATATTGTAACAGATCCTGGTCTATGGTCTTTAGATAATTTAGGTAATACTTTAGTTGCAACAATATTTAATGGTGAAAGTTTTACATGGGATTCAAATGCAAATAACGCTACATCAACTAGAGCAGCAATTGCAAGTGGTGCACCAACAGCATCACGTGATATGTTGGTATCTACTCCTGACAGACATTTAATTTTTTTTGGTACAGAAACAACTATAGGAACTAAATCTACACAAGACGAAATGTTTATAAGATTTTCTTCTCAAGAAGATATTACAGACTACACACCTACAGCAACTAACAGTGCTGGTACACAAAGACTGGCCGACGGATCACGGATTGTTGGCGCACTAAGAGGTAGAAACGCAATTTACGTTTGGACAGATACAGCGTTATTTATTATGAGATTTGTTGGAGCACCTTTTACATTTGCTTTTGAACAAGTTGGAACTAACTGTGGATTGATTGGTAAAAATGCATGTGTTGAAGTTGATGGTATAGCGTATTGGATGTCAGAAAATGGTTTTTTTAAATATGGTGGACAACTAGAATCACTACCATGTTTAGTTGAAGATCATGTTTTTGATGATATAAATACAATTCCTAAACAACATATTAATGCAGGTTTAAATAACTTGTTTGGTGAGATTAGTTGGTTCTATCCAAATTCTGGATCTAACACAGTCAATAGAATTGTAACTTATAATTATATAGAATCTTCAGCTGATAGACCTATATGGACTACGGGCACACTAGATAGAACAGCTTGGTCTGATTCTGCAGTGTTTGGTAAACCACACGCATCACAATACGATGCTGATACTAATGTAGCAAGCACAAGTTCAACATATGTGCAAGGTAATACAGATGGGTCGTCAATATATTATGAACATGAAAAAGGATTAGATCAAATTAAAGAAGGTGCAACTTCTGCTATTACTGCTAATATACAATCTGGAGATTTTGATATAGGTATGACAGAAGGTGGAACAGCAGATCTTAGAGGTGATGGAGAATTTATGATAAAAATTAGAAGAGTCATACCAGATTTTTTATCACAAACAGGTGATGCTAGAGTTACATTAAATTTAAAAGATTTTCCTAATGACACTGTAGCCAGTTCATCACTTGGACCATTTACGGTAAATAATTCTACACAAAAAATAGACACACGTGCTAGAGCTAGATCAATATCTTTAAAAATAGACAACACTAGTACAAGTCAGTTTTGGAAACTAGGTACATTTAGAATAGATATACAACCGGATGGGAGAAGATAATGGCATTAACAATGGACCAATTAAACGCAGTATACAATGACATGAATGTCTATGGAAATACTGTTGCTCCAATGGCAGTTAATAATCCTGCTGGTTTACAAATTATTAATAAAGAAGAAGCACCAATGGTGCAACCTGTTACACAATCTAATGGATTACCTTATCTTTTAAATCAAAGTGGTAATCAAAATCAAAATTTTTCAATGGAAGAATATG
>Ga0209709_10005334_pt1 | contig 10131 bp, 8 predicted proteins | sample ArcticOcean_MG_C_2_FD_187435 | JGI IMG/M metagenome (GOLD analysis project Ga0209709, IMG submission 187435) | Marine microbial communities from western Arctic Ocean - ArcticOcean_MG_CB4_136 (SPAdes) (version 2) | ecosystem: Environmental > Aquatic > Marine > Oceanic | place: Arctic Ocean...
TGGATGATAATCAGCCTCTAATTAATTTTGCTAGTACTTTAGAAAAAGTTTGTGTTGATACAGTTGAGAGTGGCCATATGACAAAAGATTTGGCTATGTTAGTTTCTGATAATCAAAAATGGCTTAACACACAAAAATTCTTAGCAAAGATTGATGAAAATCTTCAGGCTGCTATTGCTTAATTAGGTTGCTATTCTAGAAACAATAAACTCTTTTATATCTTTTAAAGGATTATTGTTTGCTTGGATACTTCCACCAGATTGAGCAAAATCACTCCGTCCACCTGCCCCTTTACCACCAGCTATTGAGGAAGCATATTCAGCTACTTCTATAGCAGACAGTGTTTCTGATAAAGTCTTGGTTACTCCAATTAAAAAAGTTATCTTAGATTCATTTTCAGCTACAATTACTATAATACCATCATTTTTTATTTTTTTCTTAGCATTATCAATTACACCTCTCAAATCTTTAGCTTTGATATTTTGACATGACTCAACAATTATTAACACTTTATCTGTTTGAGTGATTTGCTTAATAATTAATTCTTCTATCTTATTCTTTTCTTCATTAATTACTTTACTATCAGTCTCTTTTTTCTTTAGTATGTCATCTTGCTCTTTATCCTTAGCTGCCTGACTTGCTATAAAAGTATCTACATCATCATTTCTTAACGCTTCAATTCTCCTTACACCGGCAGCTACCGACGTGCTGCTTGTTATTTTGAATTTACCAATTTCATCAGTATTCTTAACATGTGTACCTCCACATAACTCAACACTATAAGCTTTGTCATTTTCAGCGCCTATAGATAAAACTCTAACTTCGTCACCATATTTTTCTCCAAATAGAGCTAGTGCACCTTTTTTTATGGCATCTTCTGGTTTCATAGATTGAGTTGTTACTGGATAACTTAAACTAATTATTTTTTCAACATTTGACTCAATGGTTTTAATTTCATCATCACTAATTTGTTTGTGATGGCTAAAGTCAAATCTTAGTCGATCAAATGAGACTAATGAACCTTTTTGAGATACATGATCACCAAGTGTGTCTCTAAGAGATTGATGCAGTAAATGTGTAGCAGAATGATATGATCTTAATGAATCTCTTCTGTTTGAATCAATAGATAATAATACATCATTACCTATTTTTAAATTTCCATTTTTAAGCTTTCCATAGTGCAAATGTAAACCTAACTTTTTTTTCGTATCAGTAACTTCAAAAACAGATTCGTTAAAAGAAATAGAACCCGTATCCCCTATTTGACCTCCAGACTCTGCATAAAAAGGTGTTTGGTTTAGAATTAGTATGGCCTCAATATCTTTTGTTATGCTTTTAACTGACTTATCAATAACAATAATGTCCTGAATTATTGCTTTGCCATTATTCTCCTCATAACCTAAAAAATCAGTAATTCCTGATTTGGAAACAACATCAAACCAAATCTTTTCAGTGGCTGCGCTCCCTGTACCTGTCCAGTTTTTACGAGCATTTGATTTTTGCTTATCAAGCGCATCATCAAAACCTTTTTTATCTAATTTAATGCTTTTTACTCTTAAAATATCTTCCGTTAAATCCAATGGAAACCCATAGGTATCGTAAAGTTTGAACGCAGATTTTCCTGGAAAGATACTTGTATTTAACTTGGAAACTTCCTCATCAAGTTGCTTGATGCCGTTGCTAAGAAGATCTTTAAATCTTATCTCTTCATATTTTAGTGTTTCCCTAATTAAAGTTTCAGCTCTTAATAATTCGGGATAATTACCAGACATATTAGATATAATGGAAGGAACTAATTGATGTATCAAAGGATCTTTATATTTAAGCATATGGACGTGTCTCATTGCTCTTCGCATAATTCTTCTTAAAACATAACCTCTACCCTCATTTGATGGCAATACACCGTCAGCTATTAAGAAGCATGATGATCGAAGATGGTCAGCTATTACTCGATGGCTTGTAAGCGAGCCTTCATCGTTCTTTTTTGTTAACTCTATTGATTGATTTATTATTGTTTGAAAACTATCAATATCATAATTATTATTTGTTCCTTGCATAACTGCAGCAATACGCTCTAAACCCATGCCGGTATCAATCGAAGGTTTGGGTAGATCAATTCTTTTTGATGAATCTATTTGCTCATATTGCATAAAAACAAGATTCCATATTTCAACAAACCTATCTCTAGTATCGTCAGCTTCACTTGGAGGTATACCAGCATATTCTTCACCATGATCATAAAATATTTCTGAACATGGGCCACAAGGTCCCGTATCTCCCATGGACCAGAAATTATCATTAGTACTTATTCGAACTATTCGCTCATCTTGAAAGCCAGTAATTTTTTTCCATATGTTAAAAGCATCTTCATCATTATGATAAATTGTAATCCATAATTTATCTTTGTTTAATCCAAATTCTTTAGTAAGTAGGTTCCATGCCATCTCTATTGCATGTTCTTTAAAGTAATCACCAAATGAAAAATTTCCCAGCATTTCAAAAAAAGTGTGGTGCCTAGCGGTATAACCAACATTCTCTAAATCATTATGTTTGCCACCCGCACGGATACATTTTTGTGATGAAGTAGCTCTTGAAAAATCTAATGTTTCTAAGCCCGTGAACACATTTTTGAACTGAACCATTCCTGAGTTTGCAAACATCAAAGTTGGGTCATTATTGGGAACCAATGGGCTTGATCGAACTACTTTATGACCATCACGTTCAAAGTGATTTAGAAAGGTATTTCTTATATCATTCAATTTCATGAGTAAGATATACCACTATATCACTAAAACGCAAAAGGGCGCTTTACGCGCCCTCATTGCTTCAACCACAGGAAAATTAAGTTATTCTTTTACTGTTTCAGTCTTTTCAATTACTGCTTCCAACTCATCAACGGGATTTTTTACCTTAATTACCTCTTCTTCAGGCTCTTGATCAAGATCCTTATAATGGTCTCTAATTTTTGCTTCAACTTCATTAGCAATTTTAGGGTTTTCTTTTAAGAAAATTTTTGAATTTTCTCTACCTTGCCCTACTTTGTCCCCATTGTATGAAAACCAAGCTCCAGCTTTATCAATGATTCCAAGTTTAACACCTGTATCTACTAATTCACCCAGCTTAGAAATTCCTTCACCATACATGATGTCAAACTCTACAACTTTAAATGGAGGTGCTACTTTATTCTTTACAACTTTAACTCTAGTTTGGTTTCCAACTATTTCTTCTTTATCTTTAATTGCACCAATTCTTCTAATGTCTAATCTGCATGATGAATAAAATTTTAAAGCATTACCACCCGCTGTTGTTTCTGGGCTTCCAAACATTACACCGATTTTCATACGAATTTGGTTAATAAATATAACCATACAACCCGATTTAGATACTGAGCCAGTTAATTTTCTTAACGCCTGACTCATCAATCTTGCTTGCAATCCCATATGTGAGTCACCCATTTCTCCTTCTATTTCAGCTCTTGGTACTAAGGCTGCCACAGAATCTACTACTAGTACTGAAATTGCCTTTGATCTGACTAGGGAGTCAGTAATTTCTAATGCTTGCTCACCTGTGTCTGGCTGTGAAATAATTAACTCATCTATATTCACACCTAATTTTTTTGCATAAGCTGGATCCAATGCATGCTCTGCATCTATAAATGCACAATTCTCACCTAATTTTTGCGCTTCGGCTATTACATGAAGGGCTAAGGTAGTTTTCCCTGAAGATTCTGGTCCATAAACTTCGACTATTCTTCCTTTTGGAAGGCCGCCAATGCCTAAAGCAATATCAAGAGAAATTGAGCCCGTAGATATAGATTCTATATCCATAGCACCTCTTTGCCCAAGCTTCATAACAGAGCCTTTGCCATAAGCTTGCTCAATTTGAGATAAGGCTATATCTAGGGCTTTACCCTTACCAGCTGCATCTAATTTATTGTCATCTACTATTTTCAAATTTGTTGTCGCCTTACTCATTTGTAATCTCCAGTTAAATATTAATTAACTAAATGTACACATTTTGTTCTAATTTACAAATACTTTTAAATTATTGATTAATATAAATAATTTAGTTTATGTTCGAATAATGTTCTCAAATAAATCAAAACTTTACAATCAATGATTCTAATTTTGATAATAAGGCAATTAATTAATAATGGATATTATTAACTAAATATTATTAAAATTACTGTTGATATATTGAACTAGTCACTTGAATGAAGCTTTTCTGATCTTTCGTGGAGTTCTTGGGCTTCTATGCTCAATGTAGTTACAGGTCTAGCCTCTAATCTAGCTAATCCGATAGGTTCCCCAGTTACCTCACAAAAGCCATAAGTGCCATTATCAATTCTTTTAATAGCTTCATCAATTTTTCCAATAAGCTTTCTTTGTCTATCTCTAGTTCTTAATTCTAGGGCTTTCGCAGATTCTTGTGTTGCACGGTCAGAAATATCAGCTGGAGTACTTGAGTCTTGTAAACTTTCTACAGTCTCCCTACTTTCTTTATGAATTTCAGATTTCCAGGCATTGAGCTTTGTTCTAAAAAATTCTTTTTGTTTGGCGTTCATGAATTTCTCATCTGTTGAAGGACTGTAATTTTTAGGAAGTTTTGTAGCCATAATAATACCTTTAATAGTTACGATTTGATGGATCTATCTAATGTTTTTTGCTTTATTAGTCAATAAAGCAATAGAATTCAATGTATAAAACATGTATTTTGAGTTGATAATTATTAAATATATAATATCTTCCTAAAAAAAATGAGAGAAAACCAATGAAATTTGAAGGCACAAAATCATACATAGCTACAGAAGATCTTAAGGTAGCAGTTAATGCAGCAATAACTTTAGAACGCCCTATCATCGTAAAAGGCGAACCTGGTACCGGTAAAACAATGCTTGCCCATGAAATAGCTAATGCTTTGGGTTCAAAGATTATTACATGGCACATTAAATCAACTACAAAAGCTCAACAGGGTTTATACGAATACGATGCTGTAAGTAGACTGAGAGATTCTCAGCTTGGAGATAAAAAAATTAATGATATTGGTAATTATATTAGTAAGGGTAAACTTTGGGAGGCCTTTGAGAGCACTGGTCGACCGATACTACTAATTGATGAAATTGATAAAGCTGATATCGAATTTCCAAATGACCTACTATTAGAGTTAGATAAAATGGAATTCTTTGTTTACGAAACTGGTGAAACTATTAAGGCAAAAGATCGTCCTATAGTAATTATTACTTCTAATAATGAAAAAGAATTACCTGATGCATTTTTGAGAAGATGTTTTTTTCACTATATAAAATTTCCAGATGTCAGCACTATGGAACAAATTGTGCAAGTTCACTTTCCAGACATAAAGAGTGATTTAATCAGGGAGGCATTTAAAATTTTCTATGATATTAGAGATGTACCTGGAATTAAGAAAAAGCCTTCTACTTCTGAATTAATTGATTGGTTAAAATTATTAATGACAGATGATATAGATGCAAAGGCTCTTAAGGAAAAAGATCCAAATAAACTTATACCACCATTACACGGTGCACTTTTAAAAAATGAACAAGATGTTCATCTATTTGAAAGATTGGCTTTTATTTCAAGAAGAGAAAATGATAATAGCGAATAATATCGTTACTGATTATTTCTAACCTTCTTAATACTAAATAATTATGTTCTTAAACTTTTTTTTTGATTTAAAAAACGCCAATTTACCTGTTTCTTTAAAAGAATACCTCATACTCATAGAGGCAATGAACAAAAGGGTGATTGATTCCTTCAAGATTAATGATTTCTATTATCTTAGCAGATCAGCTTTAGTTAAAGACGAGAGATATCTTGATAAATTTGATAAAGTTTTTGGTCACTCATTTAAAGGTTTAGAAAATACATCTGAAATTGAAGAAGCTGAAATTCCAGAGGAATGGTTAAGACTTATGGGTGAAAAACATTTGTCTGATGAAGAAAAAAAGCTAATAGAATCTCTTGGTGGTTGGGATAAATTAATGGAAACTTTAAAAAAGAGATTAGAGGAACAAGAAAAAAGACATCAAGGTGGAAGCAAATGGATTGGAACTGGTGGCACCTCTCCTTTTGGGGCATATGGCTATAATCCAGAAGGTATCCGCATAGGTCAAACTGAAAGTAGGCATAAAAAAGCAGTTAAAGTTTGGGATAAAAGAGAATTTAAAAATTTAGATGATGATATTGAGCTTGGAACTAGAAATATAAAGATTGCACTTCGACGCCTTAGAAAATTTGCTCGAGAGGGTGCTGAAACTGAGCTTGATTTAGATGGCACCATCAAATCAACCGCTCATAAAGGTTACATTGATGTAAAAATGGTACCCGAAAGAAGAAATAAGATTAAAGTTTTAATTTTCTTTGATGTTGGTGGCTCGATGGATGCTCATATTAAGATATGTGAAGAATTATTTTCTGCAGCAAGAACTGAATTCAAACATATGGAATATTTTTATTTTCATAACTGTCTGTATGATTATGTCTGGAAAGATAATACTCGTCGCTACAATGAACATCAAAGTACATGGGATGTGCTTCACAAATATCCATCAGATTATAAGATAATATTTGTGGGCGACGCCGAGATGAGTCCTTATGAAATTACATATCCTGGAGGTAGCACGGAATACTGGAACGAAGAGTCTGGACAAACTTGGTTAACTAGAACTTTAAATACTTATGAAAATGCTATTTGGTTAAATCCTGTGCCAGAAAAGTATTGGGGCAGAATTGCTTCCACAACAGTTATTAAGCAGCTTTTTTCAGATAGAATGTTTTCTCTCACAATAGAAGGTATTGATAAAGCAATGCGCGAACTAAATAAATAAAGTATGGCTAAAAAAGATAATATTCTTTGGGGGGTGAGTTTCCTAATGCTTGGTCTATTTATAGTACCATTCAATGATGCTATTGCCAAAGCACTTAGTACAGATCTCAATATAATGGAAATTATATGGGCTAGATTTATTGGGCATTTTCTTTTTCTTGTTCCTTTTGTTTATTATCTAAAAGGCAAAAAAGAGTTTATTAATAAAAATACTAATCAACAAATATTACGTGGTTTATTAATTTTTGGAGGTACTTCATTTTTCTTTTTATCAATTAAATATATTCCACTTGTAAACGCATTATGCTTATACTTAATAGCACCAATTATTGTAGTTTTTTTCTCCTCGGTATTCTTGAAAGAAAAAATATCTTTTTTAAAAGTTTTTTGTGTAACCTTGGGATTCATTGGTACACTTCTTATTATTCAACCCGGATTAGGAGGATTTGATATTAATTCAATCTATGCTCTCCTCTCAGGCACCTGTTATGCATTTTACGTAATGTTTACTAGAAAATTAAATGCTGTTTCTGATCCATTTATAACACTCTCATTCACAGCTATACCTGGTGCAATAATCATGACTCTATTACTGCCCTTTTATTGGGAGCATGTTCCTTCACTTAATCAGTTGATTGCTATGATCTCATTAGGACCAGTAGTAATTGCAGCCCATTTTTGTATTATCAAAGCCTATCAATTTGCCGAAGCGAGTACTCTAGCTCCAATTCATTATTTCGAAATTGTAAGCAATGTATTAATTAGTGTGATCTATTTTAATGACATACCGACAATTTTAGTTTCATTTGGAATTATGTGCATTATTAGCAGCGGAATATTAATTAATTTAAAAAATCTAAACTATAAATAAGTAATAACATTATTTGGATCTGGACGTCGACGTTCATTCGGCTCTTCAGTTTTAGTACCTATGTATATAAACCCAGAAATCTTATCTTTAACTATATCTCCTCCTAGTTTTGCTAACATTATATCATTGTAAGCATACCATTCCGTAAGCCATTGAGCTGCATATCCCATAGATTGAGCACAGTTGAGTAAATTCATACAAACAGCAGCAGACGATAATTGCATTTCCCACAAAGGAATATTTGGGTGATCTATTGGCATAGATAGTACGGCAATAACTGCCCCACCTCGTTGAAGTCTTGAAGATTCTATTTCAATTTCACTTTGAGAAGCTTTTGGGTTAGTTTTTTTGAATTCAGTTAAAATTACCTCTTCATCTAATTGTTTTAATTTGTTGCCTTGAATTACAATTAATTTCCATGGATTTAAAGCCCCATGATCTGGAACTCTGATTCCTGCTTCTAAGATTTTGTCCAAATCATCAGAATTTATTGAATTTGCTGTCATTTTTTTTGCAGTAACTGACCTTCTACTTGAAAAAAAACTATTATTTATTGTCATAAATCCCATCATAGAGTATTTGATAAGAATATGCCTAAAAAATTAACACCTGACAATTATAAATTTTCAGTAGCACCAATGATGGGAGTTACCACTCCAAGCGCTAGATATTTATACCGCCTGATATCTAAAAAGACTTTACTGTGGTCAGAAATGATAGCGGCACAAGCCTTGCATAAAGGTGATGTTAATAAATTGCTATCAAAAAATGATATTGAACATCCAGTTGTATTACAAGTTGGAGGATCTGAAATTGACCTATTAAAAAACTCTGCCGCACTTGCTGAAAAATTTCAATACGATGGTATTAATCTTAATGTTGGCTGTCCTTCAAAAAAAGTTTCGCAAGGAAATATGGGTGCTTGCTTAATGAAAGAGTCTGATTTGGTTAAAGATTGTATATCAGCCATGATTCAAGAAACTTCTATCCACGTCTCAGTCAAATGTAGAATTGGTGTTGATGAATTTGAATCATATGAATTTTTTAAAAACTTTATCAGCACAGTAGCTGAGTCTGGTTGTGATACTTTTATAATACATGCTCGTAAAGCTTTTCTAAAAGGACTAGATCCTAAAAAAAATAGAACTATTCCACCTTTAAATTATGAATATGTTTATCAAATTAAAAAAGATTTTCCTAATTTGAAATTTATTATTAATGGTGGGTTTGTAAATCTTCAAGATTGTCAAAATCAATTAGCTAAAGTTGATGGGGTCATGGTTGGAAGAGCAATTCAATCTAACCCATTTCTACTAACTGATGTTGATGAATTATTTTATAATCAAGAACCATCTAAGATTGATCGATTGACTGTAGTAAAAGAATATTTTGACTATATTCAGTCAAGTTTTGATCATACATCTGGCTATAAATTATTAAGTCCTTTATTAGCAATGTGTTTTGGATTACCTGGTTCTAAGAAATTTAAACAGGATCTTAATGAGTTAATAAGAACTCGAGACGTAGCAAGACTTAAAGAAACTTATATTAATCTTTTAGCAGCTTAATATTTAGCAAATGTACCATTATGGAAATCTTGAATGGCTTCTTGTATTTCTGCTTCCGTGTTCATTACAAATGGTCCACCACGAGCTATAGGTTCGCCAATTGGCTTACCTGATATTAGTAAAAATTTAGAATTTTTAAGAGCAAGGACATCAAGATTTTTTTCTTTGTTAAGAATAATTAGTTTTGAGTTTTGAATGGGTTCATGTGTCTGATCACCGATTTTAATATCTCCATCAACTAAATAAATAAATGAATTATGTGTTGATGAAAGTTCAAAATTGAACTCTTTTCCTTCATTTAGCTCAATATCAAAATAAATGGGTTCAACATTATGCTCGCCCACAGGACCAACTAATTCTTGGTATTTACCTGCAATTATATTAATTTTTTTCTCCAAATCTTTGTATGTCTGCATTTGATTACTATCAATGTAGATATACTCAGGTTTATTTTTTTTTAATTCAGCCGGCATATTTATCCAAAGTTGAAAACCTTGAAGTTTACCTTCACTCATTGCTGGCATTTCTGAATGAATTATTCCACGGCCTGTTTTCATCCATTGCACGTCACCTGATGTCATGCGACCTTTTGCACCAGTGCTATCTTGATGTTCAAACTCGCCTTGCAGCATATATGTTACAGTTTCAATACCTCTGTGTGGATGGGAAGGAAAACCTGCAACGTAATCCTCAGCATTATCTGATCCAAACTCATCTAACATTAAAAAAGGATCATAATAATCAAGCTCTGGAGTTCCTATGGCCCTTTTGAGCTTCACTCCAGCACCATCAGATGCTGGCATTGGTTCAATAATTTTTTTTACTGAGGTTAACTCCATATGAATA
>Ga0209709_10005336_pt1 | contig 10130 bp, 9 predicted proteins | sample ArcticOcean_MG_C_2_FD_187435 | JGI IMG/M metagenome (GOLD analysis project Ga0209709, IMG submission 187435) | Marine microbial communities from western Arctic Ocean - ArcticOcean_MG_CB4_136 (SPAdes) (version 2) | ecosystem: Environmental > Aquatic > Marine > Oceanic | place: Arctic Ocean...
TAACTAATTTTTTTTTCATAGAACTTATCTTCAAAACCTAATTCTTTTTTTAAATCCAAAAGCAATTGGGCTTGGCCTGTTTCATTATTATTAATTAAACAATAAATGTTAAATTTTGCCAAATATTCATCTTGTAGAGGATTCTTTATTTTTGAAAATATTTCACATGATTTTTCTATCTCTGATCTAGATAGATATTCATTAACTAAATATTTTGTTAACTCAGCACTATCATTAATAATTTGATTCTTTAGTAAATAATCCTCGATTAATTCTAGATCAGAATTTTTTATTAACCAATTAGATTTTATTTCAAGAAATTGCTCTTTCGAAATATTTTTATTAGGATAATATGAGTTAGTTAAAAGTAAAATATTTAAAATCTCAGAAGCATCATTAGATAAATTCATTTTATCAATATTTTTAAAGAGTTTTAAAATTTGATTTCCATCAGAATTACTCCACATATTCAAATCTAGTCCATATTCTGCTGGATCATATAGGCCTATAATTTCAATTTCTCTGGACTCTAATGTTTTATCTTGCTCTACATCTATTTGATTTGTTTTTTTAGACTGCATTTCATAAATTGTATTTTGTGAAATATTTTTATTGTCTGATTTGTCGATAATGATATTTTCATCTATTAGTTTCTTTTCATCTATGGCCCAAATATCAACTGGTTCTTCAGAATAAACATTAAGCTCGGTTATAAAGAGTATTAATATAATTGATAAATATTTTTTATTTAACAATTTTAAGATTCTCATTTGGAATAATTTTTTGTATTTCATTATTAGGAGATGGAAAATCAATTTTAGCAAGAAGCACAACAACAAAAACTAGCAACCCACAAACTAATAGTATCTTAATTAACACCATTAAAGAATTTCTAAATCCGCTCACTCTTGTATTTCTGGTAAATTGCATATAACCTCTATTAATTTCAAATTAAGACATATTTGTGTTTTTTCAATAAAGAAAGCTTATGAATTCAAAAAAAAACCTTGTTTTATTAGGTATGATGGGGTCCGGTAAATCATCTATTGGATATTTAGTTTCTAAAAAATTAAATCTCAAATTTTTTGATATAGATATTCTAATAGAAGACGAAGTTGGAATGAAGATTTCTAATATTTTTAAAGAAAAAGGAGAAGATTATTTTAGAAATATAGAAGAAAAAGTTACTCTAAAAATTTTAAAAGCAAATAATGCTGTAGTTTCTCTTGGTGGTGGAGGGTTTATAAATGATAAAATAAGAAAAGAAGTTTTAGCTAATAATGTGTCCTTTTGGCTTAACTGGGATTCTGAAGTTTTATTAAAGAGAATTATAAATAGTAAAAATAGGCCATTAGCTTTTAACTCTAGTGATCAAGAAATTTTAAGTTTAATAAAAAAACGTTTGAAAATATACTCAAAAGCCAAGTTTAAAATAGACTGTGATAAAGTAAAAAAGACCGATGTGGTAAAAAAAATTATGAAAATTTATGTCCTTAATTAAATTAAAAGTAAAAACAAAAAATCAAGTATACCCAATTATTATTGGAAGTGGTGTGTCAAATAAATTACATAAATTTTTAAAAGAAAATTCAATAAACTTTAATCAATGTTTAATTGTAGCTGATAATAGAGTTCCAAAAAAAATGATTAAAAAAATTTTGGTTTCATTGCAAAAAAAACAAACCACCATTCATTACTTCCAAGCTAGTGAACTTAATAAAAATCAAAAAAATGTTAACAAAATTCTATCTATTCTTTTGAAAAAAAATTTTAATAGGAATGATTGTTTAATATCAGTTGGCGGAGGTATAACAGGTGATGTTTCTGGTTTTGCAGCTAGTATTTTTAAAAGAGGTTTAAAGTTCATTAATGTACCAACAACACTGCTCTCACAAGTAGACTCCTCTATAGGAGGAAAAACTGGGATTAATACTGCATATGGCAAAAATCTAATTGGAGCTTTTTACCAACCAAGTTTAGTTATTTCAGATATTGATTTTTTAAAAACTCTTCCAGGAAGAGAAATTGTTTGTGGTTATGGAGAAATTTTAAAACATGCTTTAATTTCTGATAAAAAATTTTTCCTATTTTTAGATAAAAATGGTTCTAAAATTTTGAATCTAAAAAGTCCATTAATAGAAAAGGCAATTTATAAAAGCTGTTCCATTAAAAAAAAAGTTGTTGAGGCTGATGAAAAAGAAATGAGTTTAAGAAAGATTTTAAACTTTGGACATACATTTGCTCATGCCTATGAAGCAACTCTTGGTTATTCAAAAAAATTAAATCATGGAGAAGCTGTTATATTAGGAATTAAGACAGCTTCAAAATTTAGTTTATCAAATAAAATTTTGAATATTAAAGAATTTAAATTAATTGAAAACCATCTAAATAAATTAAATCTTCCAAGAGATATTAATAAAAAGTTTTCAAAAATTAATCTAAATAAAATTTTATTTTTTATGAAAAAAGATAAAAAAAATAATACAAAAAAAATAAACTTGGTATTATTAAAAAAAATTGGCACTCCATTATACAACTCTCAATTTCATGAAAAAAAAATTATTTCTTTTTTAAAAAAAGAATTAATTTAGTAATATTTGAATAGAGTGTATGTGCTCTTTTAACTCAATATCTAAAATACTATAAATTTTTTTAGTCGACACTATTTTGTTTAGTTTAACAAGTTCATCAGATTTAATTGTTAATTTTAAATGAAATTTACCTTTTTGGTGTCCTTTATGATCCTTGTGTAAAAAACTTTTATCCTCAATTTTTATATCTTGGATAACAATTTTTACTTCAAGCTTATTTTTAACAATTGCAATTAATTCATTTATATTCATAAATACTAAATTAATATTATATAACATGAAAAATATTTGCGACTGGAATAATTGCTTTGAAATGGGTGAATATAGAGCACCTGTTGAAAAAGATAATAGCAAAAACTACCGATTGCTATGTTTGATACATGTAAAGGAATTTAATAAAAACTGGAACTATTTTTCAGGCATGAATGATGAGCAAGTTTTTAATTTCTTAAAATCTGACATGACTTGGCACAAACCAACACAAAGCTTTAGCTCTTCTGATAATTTTTTTAAAGTGCTCTGGAACAACACCTTAAAAGATGAATTTGATAAAGCTAAACTAAAAAGTGAATTTAATCATATGAGTCAGTTTAAATTTGATCATAATGACATTAAAGCCTTTGGTATTTTGGGTGTTTCGGTGGGTTTAAAATGGGAAAAAATACAAGATAAATTCAAAACTCTTGTCAAAAAATTTCACCCTGATATTAATTTGGGAAATAAACAGTATGAAGAAAAGCTAAAATTAATTACTTTAGCTTATACACAACTAAAAAATACATATAGGGAAAAAATTGACACTTAATTTAAATATACAACCAGACATTAAAATATCTTTAAATCAAACTTTTGGAATTAAATCTGATATGGAAGTTGATGCATTTTCAAAGCGGAGTGAATATGTGCCAGAAATAGATAAAAATTATAAATTTGATAGAGATACAACTTTGGCAATCGTATCAGGCTTTGCATTTAATAAGAGGGTTTTAGTCCAGGGATATCATGGAACTGGGAAATCTACCCACATTGAACAAATAGCAGCAAGATTAAATTGGCCATGTATCAGAGTAAATCTAGATAGTCACGTAAGTAGAATTGATCTCATTGGAAAAGATGCAATTGTAATAAAAGATGGAAAACAAATTACAGAATTTAAAGAAGGGATATTGCCTTGGTCAATTCAAAATCCTGTAGCTTTAGTATTTGATGAATATGATGCTGGAAGACCAGATGTAATGTTTGTTATTCAAAGAGTGCTAGAAGCAGAAGGTAGTTTTACCCTTCTAGACAAAAATAAAGTAATAAAACAAAATAAATTTTTTAGATTATTTGCAACTTCTAATACTATAGGCTTGGGAGATACAACGGGATTGTATCATGGTACTCAGCAAATTAACCAAGGTCAAATGGATAGATGGAATATAGTAACCTCTTTAAACTATTTAAGTCTTGATAGAGAGATGGAAATTATTTTAGCTAAAAATAAGAATTTCAATAATGCCAAAGGAAAAGAAATAATTGCAAATATGATTAAAGTAGCATCGTTAACCAGAAAAGGATTTGTTGCTGGTGATATATCTACTGTTATGAGTCCACGTACAGTTATGCATTGGGCAGAGAATGCAGAAATATTCAAAGATACAGGGTATGCATTCAGAGTTACATTTTTGAATAAATGTGACGATATAGAGAAAAATACAATAGCTGAATATTATCAAAGATGCTTTGGGGATGAGTTGCCTGAATCAATGATAAATATTCAAATTTAAATGAGCAACAAAGAAAATGAAATTAAAGAAAAATTTAGACAGGCATTAATTTCAACCTCAAGAGTAATAGCTGATAATTTTGAATCTAATACAAAAAATATAAATAAAGATTTAAACGCTAAAAATACAAATTTTTTTGAAATAGATAATTTATCTAGTAAAAATGATTTTGTAAGATTAAGGGCTGAAGCAGACACAATTGCTCTCAAAAAAAGATTTTCAAACAAAGAAACTTTCAACAAGAATATGCCTAATAATACTACTTGTAAGTCCCTATACAGTATAGCAGAAAAAATTAGATATGAGCTCTTGGGTGGTAAAATGCTTAAAGGTATAAAAAAAAACTTAAGTGAAAATTATTACCAAAAAATAAGTCTTAAACGTAAAGATCAATTGAAAACTAAAGAAGATGTTCCTGTCACTGAAGCATTTGAGTTATATATGTTAAAAAAATTTTTTAATATAAAACTTAATTCTTTAACAACAAAAATATTAAATTTTTGGGAAAAAGATTTTAACTCCTCTATAGATAAACACTTTGATTTTTTAAGTAAGAATTTAGAAAATCAAAATAACTATAGTTTAAAATTTACTGAAATTCTTCAAGAAATGGACATTTTTAGTTCAGAAAATGAACAAGATAAAAATGAAGATAGTGAGCAAGAAAACACCTCTAGTAGCGATGATGAAAACCCCTCTGAGGGGGAGCAAGAAAAAAAACGACAAGATGAAGCTCAAACAAGTCTAGATACAGGATATGATATTGATGAATATCAAATTGATGAACAATTGGTTGATACAGACTCTTCAAAAGAAAACACTGAGCGCATTTTACAAAAAACAAATTCCAAAAATGCTGAACAAGATTATAAAATTTTTACAACCCAATTTGATGAAGTTGCGAAAGCAGAAACTTTGGAAGAAATCCAAGAAACTATAAAATTAAGAAAAAACTTAGATCAACAATTGGTTGGTTTCCAAGATCTTATAACAAAACTTGCAAACAAATTACAAAGACAACTGTTAGCAAAACAAAATAGGGCCTGGGAGTTTGATTTAGAAGAGGGCTTGCTAGATAGTTCTAAATTACCAAGAATTATTATGGACCCTTATAATTCTTTATCTTTTAAAAAAGAAAAAGATTTAGATTTTAAAGATACAATTGTAACTTTATTAATTGATAATTCTGGATCTATGCGAGGAAGACCTATCACTATTGCTGCAATCTGTGCAGATATATTATCTAGAACACTTGAACGATGTTCTGTTAAAGTTGAAATCTTAGGTTTTACTACAAAAAATTGGAAGGGTGGAAAAAGTAGAGAGTTATGGAATAAAAGTGATAAACCAAAAAAACCTGGGAGACTTAATGACTTAAGACATATTATATATAAAGCAGCTGATACACGGTGGAGACAAGCAAAAAATAACCTTGGTTTAATGCTTAAAGAAGGTTTGTTGAAAGAGAATATAGACGGCGAAGCCATATCTTGGGCTTTCAATAGAATTAAAAAAAGAAAAGAAAAAAGAAAAATTTTAATGGTTATATCTGATGGTGCACCAGTAGATGATTCTACACTATCTGTTAATTCTGGCGATTTTTTAGAAAAACATTTAAAAAAAGTAGTTAAATTTGTAGAAACTCAAAGTGATGTTGAAATTTTGGCTATTGGAATCGGCCATGATGTATCACGATACTATGATAAGGCTATAAAAATAACGGATGTTCATGAACTTGGTGATGTAATGATTTCTCAACTTGGTGGACTTTTTCAATCTAAAAATAAATTACATTAAAGATTTAATAAATCTTTATTTTTCCATTTTATACTAACTTCTGCACCACTTCTTGTTTTTGAATTTATACATAAAATATTCGCATAGTTTTTTTCTAATAAAGTTTTACCTATAAATATTCCCAATCCTAATCCTGATTTAGATTTTTCTGAAGATTGAAATGATTTTACATAGGGCTCTCCTATTTTATTTAATACATCTTTCGGGTAACCATTTCCATCATCTTCAATCAAAATTTCTGTAGAATCGCTATCACTTTTAATATTTATAAACACCTTGCTGTTCGAAAATTTATTTGCATTGCCAATAAAATTTCTTAACCCATAAACGATTTCAATAGATTTTGTAATTTTTAATGGATTTGAGTTTTGATCAAAATTAACAATAAATTTTTTATTACTTATTTCTTTAAAAGATTTTACTATTTCTTTTATATATTCAGATAAAGTTGTGTCTCTATCAATAAAATCATCTTCAATTGCAGGGTTTAATGTTATCTTCTTTAGTATTTCACTGCATCTCTCTATTTGACTGACCAATAACTCAATATCCTTGTTAACTTCAACATTGTCTTTAAATTGTTCCAATAAATCTCTGGAAATAATTTTTATTGTAGAAAAAGGTGTTCCTAAGGAGTGTGCCGCAGCAGCAGCCTGACCGCCTAGGGATAAGAGCTCATGTTCTTTAGCCATAATTTCTTCCATTTTATTCAAAGCTTCTTTTCTCAATCTAGACTCTACTCCAAAATTTATAGAAAAATAGTTCATGAAAATTAAAGCTATGATTAATGCTGTGGGGATCGAATAAGAATAATATAAACTCACATGATAATGTTCATTTAATGGAAACGGTAAATCATGATGATAAAAAGTTAGAAAAATAATTACAATAGTAGTAATTAATACAAGTAAAATATTTGTTTTAAGACTTAAATTAGATGAAGAAAAAAAACTTGGAATTATTAAAAAGATTACAAATGGGTTTGTAATTCCACCAGTTAGATAAATTAAATAACTTAGTTGTAATATATCTATTAATAAAAAATGAAAAGCAACTCTGTCAGATAATTGCGTTTTTTTATTAATATAAGTTAAATAAAAATTGCTAGTAGCTCCTATAAAAATTATTAAATTAGCTAGTACAAAGTCAAAATTAAAATTAAATATAAAATAGACAACATTAATTGTAATCAATTGTCCAATAATACCTATCCATCTTAGATTAAGGTATGTTGATTTTTTTAATGAATAGTATTTTGAAGTTTCGAAAAACTTCATTATTAAATATCTAAATTCTGGACATTAATAGCATTTGAAACAATAAAATCTTTTCTTAATGCTACATCACTCCCCATTAATGTGTGAATAAGAGTTTGATCTTTTTTAATATCTTTAGAATATTGAACTTGGAGTAAATTTCTAGTTTCTGGATCTAAAGTGGTACTCCACAATTCTTCAGGATTCATCTCCCCTAAACCCTTAAATCTTTGAATGCTCATTTTTGATTTTTCTTCATCTAAAACTCTATTGAACTCTTTGCTTCCTTTTTTCATTTTCTTTAATTCTTTATTATTATTTAAAATATATTCTACTAATTCTTTTTCATCTTTTATATAAATCCCTTTTGTTCCTTTATTGATTTTAAATAAAGGAGGCTGGGCAAGATACACGTGTCCATTTTCTATTAATTTATTAAATGGTTTATTGTTGAAGAAAGTAAGTAATAATGTCCTAATATGAGAACCATCCACATCAGCATCAGTCATAATAATAATTTTTCCATATCTTAAATCTTTTAAATCTAATTCATGAGTTTTAGGATCTAAGCCTAGGGCGTTAATCAATGTTACTATTTCGTTTGATGAAATCATTTTAGATAGTGCTTTTGTTCTATATTCGCTTCCATCTTTATTGCTATTTTTTTTTAGAGCAATTTCCTCGACGTAAGTATTAAGAATTTTACCTCTCAGTGGTAAAACAGCCTGGTTTGCTCTATTTCTACCTTGTTTAGCAGAACCCCCCGCAGAATCTCCCTCAACAATAAATAACTCTGTTCCTTCTTGTTTTCCGATTTGACAATCTGCTAATTTTCCTGGCAGTCCACTTAACTCAAGTGCTCCCTTTCTTCTTACATTCTCTCTTGCTTTTCTAGCTACATCTCTTGCAAGAGCAGCCTGCATCACTTTCGCTAAAATAATTTTAGATGTAGTTGGATTTTGATCAAACCATATTGATAATTTTTCATTAATAATATTTTCTACAATCATCCTCACCTCAGATGAAACTAGTTTATCTTTTGTTTGAGAAGAAAATTTTGGATCAGGTATTTTTGCTGATAAAACACATGTAAGTCCTTCTTTAATATCATCACCTGAAATTGTTAGTTTATTCTTTTTTAGTAAATTATGTTCTGCTGCATATTTATTAATCACTCTAGTTAAGGCACTTCTAAAACCTAATAAGTGAGTACCACCATCTTTTTGGTAAATATTATTTGTATAAGGGTAAATATCTTCACTGTAATTTGCATTCCATTTTAAAGAACATTCAATTTCAATATTTTCTTTTTTTCCTTCAACATAAATTGGCTTTTTAAATAAATCATTACCAGCTTTATTTAAAAGTTTTTCTCTTTTTTCATCTAAAAAATCAACAAATTCTAAAACACCACCGTCAAATTTAAACTCAATTATTTTTTCTTTTTTTTGATTTAAATCATTAATTGTTATTTTGATTCCCTTATTCAAAAATGCTAGTTCACGCATTCTTTTAATAATTATAGTTGGAGTAAATTTTATTGAGGAAAAAATTTCTTTAGAGGGCAAAAAGGTAATTTGAGTTCCTGTTTCCTTTGATTTTCCTATAACTTTAAGCGGTGACTTAGCATCCCCATTTTTAAATTCTATAAAATATTTTTTTCCATCTCTATCAATTTCTAATTTTAGCTTTTCTGATAAAGCATTTACAACTGATACTCCAACACCATGTAAACCACCTGATACTTTATATGAGTCGTGATCAAATTTACCACCTGCATGTAATTGAGTCATGATGACTTCTGCAGCAGAAATTTTCTCACCTTTATGCATATCAACAGGTATTCCTCTACCATTGTCTCTTACTGTAATAGTTCCATCTGAATTAATTTTAATATCTATATTTGTACAATGACCTGCTAATGCTTCATCTATAGAGTTATCAACAACCTCATAAACCATATGGTGTAAGCCAGTACCATCATCAGTATCACCAATATACATTCCAGGTCTTTTTCTTACTGCCTCAAGACCTTTTAATACTTTAATGGAGTCTGCCTGATATGTAGAATTATTTTTCATAATTTATAAATGGGAATTACTTAATTATAACATTTTTTATGAAAAAAAGACGATAATTAATTTTATTAATCAGTATAAAAACTTTAAATAAATGTTAATTTTAAATGATTATTTACATCTTTGTGCATAGACACCAATCCAAGCTGATAGTGTCGTTGACAGCGCACATACTTTATAAGTTTAACAGTTTATTTGAGGTAGCATGATGTGCTCAAATAATAAAAGCCAAAAACTATGATGTCTAGAAATTTTTGATTCTACGTAGTTATGAATTTTTGTAAGTCATCTATAAGTATTTTTTGTTCTTTCATCATAATCTCTAAAACATCACGAATTGAAATAATTCCAACAATCTTTTTATTTTCTAATACAGGAAGATGCCTAATTTTTTTTTGATTCATTATTTCCATACACTTATCAATTCTATAATCTTTATTAACTGTGATTAAGTTTTTGGTCATAACTTCGTCTAATAATGTATCTTTGCTACTCTTACCTTTTAAAATAACTTTTCTTGCATAATCTCTTTCTGAAAATATGCCTATTGGACAATCTTTATTATCAACAATAATAATTGCACCTATATTATTTTCTGACATCAAGATAAGCCCTTGTCTTACACTTTGATCTTTTGAT
>Ga0209709_10005340_pt1 | contig 10127 bp, 8 predicted proteins | sample ArcticOcean_MG_C_2_FD_187435 | JGI IMG/M metagenome (GOLD analysis project Ga0209709, IMG submission 187435) | Marine microbial communities from western Arctic Ocean - ArcticOcean_MG_CB4_136 (SPAdes) (version 2) | ecosystem: Environmental > Aquatic > Marine > Oceanic | place: Arctic Ocean...
ACATTTATTATAATACCATAAATGGGAGTATCGTTTTTCTTCTTTACAAATTTCAGGTACTTCAGCATTATTTACATAATCATAATGACCATTTTTAGTTAGCCATTGATTAAAATCCTCTAAACGATTGTCATTTGCAAAACCAATATTGCACCACAACAAACCCAAAATTAAGACACCTAAAAGTTTTTTCATAATAAAATGTTATCAAAAACCTCTAGAATTGACCATTTGATTTATCTCTAAATGATCTAGTCTGGTATCTAGTTTGTTAGATGCTTTAACCAAGTCTTTAAACGATTTATTTTTATCGAAAGTTAAATAGTCCGCATAACTAGTGTCAGCTAGTGTTAGCTAGTGTTAGCTAGTGTGAGCTAGTGTGAACCGATGACTCCATAAATAAAGTCCAGCTTCCTGAATTAAAAGCCAGAGTTTACGCCGATTATCTTCGTTCATACTACCTTAAACCTTGATCTATCTCTAAATGATCAAGTTTATGATCTAGTTTAGCACCTATTATTGTCAGATTCATTTACCTTGTTTAAATGGATCTAATATTAGTTTTTTGTGATTATATTTATATTTGCTATTATTATAATGGAGTGAATTAATAACCAGTATTCTTGAATTTTCCATATCAATTAAAATAACATTCCCACCATAGCCACCCATGCCAAATATAATTTTGTCTTTTAATCCTGGAAAATCCATATGAAATTGACCTCCATATGATCTTGTACTATTAAATGCTGGTTCATTTACCCCCCCTTTTGGAATTCTTCTTTTATGGATTTCTTTTAAATATTTTCCAACACAAGTATCATTCTGATAATCATCCATTATAGCTTTTGCTATTCTAAGATAATCAAATCTTGTTGCCATTATGTTAGGATGTCCATTTCCAAAATGTTCTTTAAAACTAGTATAGCCATAACGAATGCTATTTTTGATCTTTATTTTATCATTGAAAACTTTGCTATAAAATTTGTCATAATCTTCACCGATTTTAAATTTCATATAATTTAAAATTAACTGAGTGACAAATCCATTGTAATTGTATCTTTCCTTAGATTTTTTTGTATCTTTTCTTCTAAAGTGTAAGCGCATAGTTGTTTCAATATCTCTATCTTCATATGCGCCTAATTTACTTGTACCTCTCCCACTAAATTCATCGATATATTTTTGATCACCAGTATTCATATTTAAAAAATTAATTAATTTTTGATCATGATAAAAAGAATCTTTTATTATAGGCCAGTCATTTACCCTTGCATCAACTCCATCAATATAACCCTCACATATGGCATGACCTAATAAATAAGAAGTTACTGACTTACCCATTGACATTGAATAAAATTTTGTTTCATTATTTAAAAACTCTCCCAGTCTTTCTTTATGAGAAAATTCGTCAATTAATACTTCACCATCTTGATAATATAAATAACTAAGGATACCTTTAGTTTTCATTTGCTTTTTTATAAATTTATCTTCAATTAAATTGGATTTAAAATCGTATGAACTATTTGTCGGTTTAAACTCTTTTAAATGTGAACCTCTATCTCTATAAGAATATTTCCATAAATAATAAATCAGGGTGTCTCGGTTTGGGTTTGAATCGTAGGCAATATTAGTTGCTGATAATGCTTTATTAACTAATTTGATATTTAGATTGTTCATCGTTATCATTTTTCCTTTGGGATAATTTCCACATTCTTCATTTAACCAAGCAGCACTATTTTTTTTATATGTTGCGCAAATATCAATCTCAGCACCTCCTCCTTCTAAATATTGAGAGTGGCCATTTTTCAAAAGCCATTGATTGAATTGATTTTGATTGGAAAACTCGGAAGCAAATAGATTGCTTGAAGTTAATAAGCTTAAAGTAAGGATTATAATAATTTTTTTCACAAAAAAAACATATCAAAAACCTCAAAATTGAACACTTAATTTATCTCTAAATGATCTAGTCTATGATCTAGTTTCTTGCTTAAATTGATGAGTCTGTAATCGATTTATTTTGTATGAAAGTTAAATAGTCCACATAACTAGTGTAGCTTAATGTAGGTTAGTGTGGGTTAGGTTGTCCTGCTAACTCCGTAAATAGTCTCCAGCTTCCTGTATCATTTTCCACAGTTTACTTGCGTTTTTTTTGTTCATGTCTGTCTAAATTCTGTTTTATCTCTAAATGTTAAAATTGATGTTCTATATAATTCTATAAGTTTTTTATTTATATTTTTTTTAATAACTATAACGTTTAACTAATATGGAAACAAATCTTGATACTATTAAATCTTTCATAGATACTTTTTGGGTTATAAATTGTGCAATTTTAGTTTTTATTATGCAGGCTGGTTTTATGTGCATGGAAACTGGTTTATCACGTCATAAAAATAGCATAAATGTTGCTTTAAAAAATGCTTCTGACTTTGGTGTGTCCGTAGTTATTTTCTGGATTTTTGGCTTTGGCTTAATGTTTGGCAAAAGCTTTAATGGATTATTTGGAACCGATTTATTTTTCTTTAAAACTGAAAAAGCTGAGTACATGACTTACTTTGTTTTTCAGGCAATGTTTGTTGCAACCGCCGCAACAATTATTTCAGGTGCTGTTGCTGAAAGAATGAAATTTAATGGTTATTTAATAATTACAGTTTTGGCCACAGGAATAATTTATCCTATAGTTGGCCACTGGGCATGGTCATCAAGTTATCTGTCTAATATGAATGATATAGCCTCTCAAACCCTAGTTACAACTAACTCCACAAGAACAACGGGCTGGTTGACAGATATGGGATTTATTGATTTTGCAGGTAGCACAATAGTTCATTCTGTTGGTGGATGGATTGCACTAGCAGCAATTTTAATTATAGGTCCTAGAATAGGAAAATATTCTGAAGAAAATAAGGGTAAATTTACTGGCTCAAGTTTCCCTTTGGCTGTTCTTGGAACATTAATTTTATGGTTTGGTTGGTTTGGATTTAATGGTGGTAGTAATGGTGCAATGAACAATGCCGTTCCATTAATTTTAATTAATACTTTTTTAGCTGCTGCATTTGGCTTGTTAACTGGATTAACGACTTCATTTATAATTTACAAAAAACCAGAACCTTTTTATATAATTTTGGGTCCATTAGCAGGATTAGTAGCCATTACAGCTGGATGCAATTCAATGACATCAATTATTTCAATTTTTGTAGGAATATTTGGTGCATTAGTTGCAATTGCAATCACAGAAATTTTAGATAAGTATGAAATCGATGATGTGGTAGGAGCGATTCCGGTCCATCTTGGAGCAGGTGTTTGGGGTACATTGGCAGTTGGTTTTTTTAGTGATTTAGAAATTTTAGGAACTGGTCTATCAAGGTTTGAACAAATAAAAGTTCAGTTCATAGGTGTTGCTTCAATAGGTGCTTTTTCTTTTTTTGGAGCTTTTACAATTTTGAAATTATTAAATTATTTTTATCCTTTAAGAGTTAGCTCATTACAGGAAGAATTGGGATTAAATATTGCCGAACATAACGCTACATCAGTTGAACATGATTTAATTTCTGTTTTAGATAAACAATCACAAACTGGAGATTTAAAAATAAGAGGTCCACAAGATCCATTTACAGCAGGAGGAGTTATTGGTTTGTATTATAATAAACTTATGAGTAAACTCGAAATAAGTGAAGAAGAAAAAAAAAAATGGAGAGACAGAATTTCAAATGAAGTTAACCTTGCTGTTAAAGTTCAAGAAAACTTTTTACCAAAAAGAAATTTATCTAATTATCCTGTTTCTGGGATTAATATAGCCGCAAGAGAAGTATCTGGTGATTTTTTCAGTTTTTATCCACACAATGAAAGTATCAATTTTATTTTAGCAGATGTAGCTGGAAAAGGAATTCATGCAGGGATGGTAATGGCAAAAGCTTCAACATTATTTGAGGTTATGTCACGTGATAAAGTTGATCCTGACGAAATGATTTTTCATATGAATAATGATTTATTTTTAACAAAAACTGCCGGAATGTTTGTGACAGGTATTTTGGGCAAATATAATTTAGTTAGCGATGAAATAATATGGGTAAATGGTGGCCACCAACCAGCTATTATAAGAGATGAAAAGGGTAGTTATCAAAAATTTGAAAGTAAAGCCCCACCAATGGGAGTGATTCAGCAAAAAAATAAATCAATTTATAGCATTCATAAGATAAAATTAAATGGTCATAGATTTCATGCTTTTACAGATGGATTATCAGAAAGTTTAAATGATAAAGGTGAAGAAATTGGGATTGGTGGTTCAATAGACATAATTGAGAAAAATTATAATAAAGATTTAAGCAAACAATTATTAGACATAACTAAAGATACAATAAAAATTGCAAAAAATAATAAGTTAAGTGATGATTTAACTTTAATTTCAATCGGAAATTAAGAAAAAAAATATTTTTAAACCACAAATCAAGATCCCTAAAATATTTTTTTTAAATAAAATAATTAATTTTTAGGCAGAATTTTTCTTTTTGTAATAGCATATACTTATGTTTTATCAATAATGTCAAAATCATCTATACATTGTAAAATTAAAAAAATAATTAACAGAAAAAAGAATTACAAAAGTAACCATTACTACAAAAACAACATCACTAGTTTTAGGTATAACTTTAGTTTTTTTTATATTTGACCAAGTTTGTAAACTTCTTTCTTTTCTAAATATAAAATAGGCTCTTATCAAAAATACTATTAATAGAATAAAAATATAATAATCAGAAATATTTCCAGAAAATAAGATCAAATCATAAAGCCCATGTAAACAAACTGGAAAAAATAATGATAAAAATAAGTAGAATTTTCTATTCTGTTTTTGAAAAATTGCGTCCATTAAAAAAAAGCCCATAAATACACCTGCTAAAGCATGAAGAGGTACTGCAGTAAAAGCCCTAACTAATGCAATATGTTTAGCAGCTTCCAAATTACCCCCTCCTAGAACATATTCCCAATTTTCGATGACAGCAAAGCCTAGAGATGCAGCAACACCATAAACAAGAGCATCCATTGGTTCATCAAAAACGTCTAAGTGTAAACAATAAAAAATGATCACAAAAAATTTCATAGTTTCTTCTAGGTAAGCAGCTCTAATAAATGACATAAAGAAATGACTAGCTTCTTCTCCAAAATTTAAAGTTTCTAAAAAACCTTCAAATGCGATTATTAATATTCCAAGAGGAAATGTAATTCCAATACCAAGTAATAATGTGATGAAAACTACACGTGGCGGTTCAGGTAATTTATCTCTTTTGTAAACATACCAAAGTATTAATGCTGCGGGTAATACTGCAAAAAATGAAAGATTTAATAAATTTTGACTACTTCCAAACATTTATATTATTTTTTTTTATTTTTAGACGAGCCTGTAAATAATTTACCAAGCCAGATAAATGGTAAAAATATTATTATCCAGAATTTTTTTAGTAATAATAAACCAGCAGCAATAAGACCTGGCTTTAATGCTTTAACTCCTAGCGTTGTTGCAAGTAAAGCACCTATACCTACAGCTGCAACTTTGTCTCCTGATTTCCAGTCTTTATATTCTTTGGTATCGTTAAATTTATGTAATTTTGATAAATTCAAAAGCATCTGTTCTTGATAGCCATTATTTCCAGCCACATACTTGCCAGTAGTATAACCCTCTCTTCCTAAGATTATTGCCGTTCCTTCTGTAGTTATGGTGTTGTCAGACCAACTCACATTTAAAGCATAATACACTGAATTATAAACACCATCTAAATATGGTTTCTTTTTCCAAGAAACATTTAAAACTGTAGCTTTGTTATTTTTTTTTCTAATTTCATTACTGACTTTATAATTTTCTTGAATTTCTTTTATAAATTTGTTTGGATCTACATCGGTCCAATCATCAGTTTTAACATAGCCTGAATCTGTATAATCAAACATATATTGTGCTCCATCATAATCTGTCGCATAAATATTAATGTAATCAAAACTAGTTCCATTAAGCCAATATAATAATTGATGAGCTTCAGCTCCTTCTAATATTGAAAAGTTTGAAGGAATGTCTATTTTTGAATTGGCTTCATTAAAACTTACTAATGAAGGCCCTTTTTTCCAACTAAGACTAGAATATGCTTTATCCCATTCTTCATTAGTTTTTGGTATTTTAGTATCTAATGCTAAAGCTTTAAAATTAAATATTAAAAAGAGTAAGATTAATTTTATTAAACTAATCTTAGAGTACTCAATGCTTTTAATTGTCCAAGCAAAATTATTTTTTTTTTTCATTATCAAACTTCAATTTTAGGGTTTTATATTTAATCAAGTAAATTTTCTTTAAAAAAATTTAAGAATGGTTTTTTAAATACGCCTCCCTTATTTCCACCCATTGTAGCACCATATGTAATACATGGATAAGGAGGAACAACATCAGTATTGGTTACAATATATCCTTCATCATTTGTATATGCTGGTGCACATTTTGACCAGATTTGTGCTTCAGGATCTCTTTCAGGTTTGTAATTAGCAGTGAATCCGTGATGCCATCCTTTTTTAACTGTTATTTCAATATCTGCACCATTTGCTTTATATTTTTTTCCAAGCTCAACACATGGTCCAGGTAATGTATAATTATCTGCTCCACCTAGAACCAGCCAAGTTTTAGTTTCTTTAATTGGCTGAGGGTTTACAAACATTCCTATATCACGACAGGGTGGTGATCTTGGTTGTGCAGCAGCAAAATATAAATCTTTACTCACTAATGCATCTCTTAATCTCTTTTCAGAGGCCATTAATGAAATTGCTCCACCTCTAGACCATCCAGTAATTCCAACTTTTTTAATATTTACTCTTGGATCTTTTGATAAATATTCAAGTGCTTTAAATGCATCAATAAATGTTGACCAATGTGATATTGAAGTTTGAATTTTATATGTATTTTTTTGACCTCTTGCAGAAAAATTATCTAAGAACATTACTGCAATTCCATTTTTCAACAATGATTTTGCTGCTAGTCTGTTAAATTTAAACCATTTGTCAGAAAATAAACCAGCTCCTCCACTTGAATGGACAAACATAACAACAGAGAATGGACCTTCACCTTTTTTAGGAAATACCATCAATGCATCAACTTCGATTGGACGTTTTTTATACAATCCATCTCTTATACTTTTATAAGCATCATTTTGCCGAAGCGCTGAACTGTATGACGGAATTTTTATTAACTCACCATTTTTAAAGTATTTAGTTAATTTTTTTAACGATGTTTCAAGGGCAAATGCAGTATTTGAAATTAATAAAGAAATTAGAATTATAAGTATTTTTCTCATTTTTCTAGGATAACAAAAATCTCTAAGTTTTACTAATCGATTTATCTCTAATTTGCCTAGTCTGGTACCTAGTTTGATTAATCTTTAAACAATTTATTTTTAATGAAAGTTAAATAATCACTAGCTTCATGTATTATTTTCCACAGTTTACTTGTATTTTCTTTATTCATACCACCTTAAATTATGATTTGTCTCTAAAGTCTCTAGTCTGGACACTAGTTGTCCTATAAGATCTTATATTAAATTATAAGTCATAGAAAAAGAATAGAAAATATGTCATCAAATGAAAAAGTAACTATTTGTGCTAAAGACGCTCAGGCTTTCGACGTTGCTGCCGGGCAACGTATCCGAATTTGCACACCAAAAGGGCGTCAGGCTGCAGACTTTTTCGCATACAATGCCTACAGCATGGATGAGTGGCTCTCTCCACCACATACTTGGATTGCCTCTACTTCTGTGAAGCCTCGACCTGGTGACGTCTTCTTATCACGATTTCGTCGGCCAATGCTAAAGATGATTGAGGATGGAGGAGACGGTATACATGATATGTTGCTTCCCGCCTGCGACCAGTTTCGCTACGAATTTTTTGGATATGAAGGTCCGCACCCAAGCTGCTCCGATAACCTTATGAATGTTATGCGGCGCCGGGGGCTTGAAATTAATGTAATCCCTCAGCCGGTGAACTTTTTTACTAATACGAACGTCCAGAAAGATGGAAGCTTGGTTGCGCCGAAAAACATCGTAAAACCAAGTTCCTACGTGGTTCTCGAATCTGTAATTGATACGGTCTGTATAGTTTCTTCTTGCCCATTCGACATTAGTCCAGATGGATGGGAAATCAATGGTGGTGGAGCCGTAACAGAATTGGAAGTCGAACTTTTATAGTCTTTTTTTCAGATCTCCATATTATCTTAATAATCAACAACTTTCTGTATTATTTTCCAAAGTTTACTTGCGTTTTCTTTATTAATATTTTTCTAATCATTGTTTTAATACTAAAATATCTGGTATCACACATTTTAAACATAGTTTGTAATTAAACAAATAACAAATATGAGCTTTAAAAATAATGTTGATTTATATGTTGAGCGATCATCAAAGTTACTAAAATTTAGTGAAGATCTTATAGAGCATATTAAATCTACGCACTCATTAATTAAAGTTAATGTTGGTGTTGAGATAGATAAAAAAATTCATAACTTTACTGGTTGGAGAGCTGTTCATTCTGAACACATTTTACCGAGCAAAGGTGGAATGCGTTACTCTATAAATGTAGATCAGGATGACACTGAAGCCTTAGCATCATTGATGACCTACAAGTGTGCAATTGTGGATATTCCTTTTGGTGGATCTAAAGGAGGATTAAAAATTAATCCTAAAAATTATACAGAACAACAACTTCGTCTAATTACTAAAGCATTTGCAACTAAGCTAATCAATAAAGGTTTTATATCACCATCAATCAATGTTCCTGCACCTGACGTGGGTACCTCTGAAAGAGAAATGGATTGGATTAAAGATACTTATAAATCTTTAAAGCCTGAAGATATTAATTATAGAGGCTGTGTTACTGGCAAACCAATTCATAGTGGAGGTATAGCTGGCAGAACAGAGGCAACAGGTAGAGGTATAGAGGAGGTGATTAGAGAATTATTTAGACATAAGGATGTTGTTAAAGAAGCGCAATTAAAAAATAAACTAAAAGATAATTCAATTATTATTCAAGGATTTGGAAACGTTGGGAGTAATTTAGCTAAGCACTTATATAATAGAGATAACGCAAAGATTATTGCTATAGGTGAAAGTAACGGATATTTGTATAATAAGAATGGTATTGACATAAATGAATTAAATAAATTTTATAAAAAAAATAAAACCATCAATAATAAAAAACTCGGCAAATTTTATAATAAACCAGATAAATTATTGGAGTTAGAGTGTGACATTCTAATACCTGCAGCCTTAGAAAATGCTATCACAATAAAAAATGTTAAGAAAATAAAAACTAAAATAATTATAGAAGCTGCAAATGGACCTGTTTCTTTTGAAGCGGATAAAGAATTGAATAAAAGAAGAATAATGATTTTGCCTGATATTTATGTTAACGCAGGTGGAGTTGTTGTTTCTTATTTTGAGTGGGTTAAAAACATATCCCACATAAGGTTTGGAAGAGTTGAAAAGAGATTTCAAGAACATAAAATATTAGATCTTATTAATTTAATTGATCAGAAAACAAAAACAAAAACAAATCCTGAGTTAATTTCTAAAATAATTCATGGTGCAAATGAAGAGGATTTAGCTTATTCAGGTTTAGAAGATTCAATGCGGAATGCCTTTAATGAAATTTTGCAAATTAAAAAAAAAATTAAAAAATCTTTTAGAGAAAGCACTTATTATCTCTCTTTACAAAAAATTAGAAAATTTTATACACCAGAAGGTTTTCCAAAAAGATAACTTTAAGTTATTTTGATTTATCCCAACCATATCAGGTGATATATCAAGGTAGTACTTAAATGAAAAATTTGATTAAAAAATTAGAAGAACATATTACATTTCTTCAACATGAAATATCTCAAATGAGTGATGAGCTTTATTCACAGCAAAAAGAAATCGTGGGATTGAAAAATGAAATTTCAAACTTAAAAAAAAAAATTGATGAATTAGACAATGGAATGGAATCAGATATTTCTAAAGAAGATAAAAAACCACCACATTATTAATTCCTATAATTAATTTATGACAGAAAAATATGACGTTATTGTAATTGGTGCTGGAGCAGCTGGTTTAATGGGTGCCATTGAAGCTGGT
>Ga0209709_10005341_pt1 | contig 10127 bp, 12 predicted proteins | sample ArcticOcean_MG_C_2_FD_187435 | JGI IMG/M metagenome (GOLD analysis project Ga0209709, IMG submission 187435) | Marine microbial communities from western Arctic Ocean - ArcticOcean_MG_CB4_136 (SPAdes) (version 2) | ecosystem: Environmental > Aquatic > Marine > Oceanic | place: Arctic Ocean...
AACAAGACCTGTAATTCCAGGGCCATTCTGTGCAATAACCATTGACATTTTACCAGTAGATCTGGTGTATCCATCTGCAATTAATCCACCATTAGTTTCGTGTGCTACATCCCAAAAAGTTATTCCAGCATCTGGAAAGATATCTGAAATAGGCATAAAGGCTGAACCAATTATTCCGAATGCGTGTTCAATTCCATGCATTTGTAAAACTTTTACAAAAGCTTCTTCTGTTGTCATTTTAGTCATAATAATTGGGCCTTTCTGTCAGTGTTGTTTAAAATTTTTATAAATTAATTTGTTAATTTAAAGGATTAATATATAAGAATTAGAAAATTTCAAACAAACAAATCGACACAATTATGGCTACAGATATTATCATACATGACGAAAAGGATAACGTAGGAGTAGTTGTTATTGATAAAATCACACCAAAACAAGATTGTGCATGCTGGATTATGGAGAATGATAAAACAATTCAAATTCAATCAGCAGATGAAATTCAATTAGGACATAAGATTGCAATGGTTGACCTTGATGAGGGCGATACAATTTTAAAATATGGTCATGATATTGGAAAAGTAATTAAATCAATCAAAAAAGGTGAGCATGTTCATGTTCATAATGTAAAAACTAAGAAGTGGTAAAATTATGGAAATTCCAAAGAGTTTTTTAGGATATAAAAGAGAAAATGGCAGAGTTGGTACTAGAAATCATGTAATTATTTTACCTGTAGATGATATTTCAAATGCTTGTGCTGAAGCTGTAGCAAACAATATTAAAGGCACGATGGCTCTTCCTCACTCTTATGGGAGACTCCAATTTGGTGCTGACTTGGAATTACACTTTAGAACAATGATTGGAACAGGTAAAAATCCAAATGTTGCAGCTGTAATTGTAATAGGAATTGAGCCTAAATGGACAAAAAGAATTGTTGATGAGATAGCCAAAACTGGAAAACCCGTTGAAGGTTTTCACATTGAAAGAACTGGTGACATTGGAACTATCATGAAGGCCTCTAAAAAAGCTCAAGAGTTTGCAATGTGGGCTTCGGAAAAACAAAGAGAAGAATGTCCTTTAAGTGATTTATGGATTTCAGTAAAATGTGGTGAATCTGATACAACGTCTGGATTAGCAGCAAACCCAACAGTTGGAAATTTAATGGACAAATTAGAGCCATTAGGAGTGCATTTATGTTTTGGTGAAACATCAGAACTAACAGGTGCTGAAAAAGTATGTGCTACAAGAGGTGCAACACCCGAAGCTTCTAAAAAATTTATGAAAACATGGAGCGATTATAATGACTTTATTCTTAAAGAAGCGACAGATGACCTTTCAGATAGTCAGCCTACAGCAGGAAATATTGCGGGTGGTCTTACAACTATTGAGGAAAAAGCATTTGGTAACTTTCAAAAGATTGGTTCATGTAAGTTTATCGATGTATTAGAACCAGCAGAAGAACCCACTAAAGGAAAAGGTTTATACTTTATGGATACTTCTTCAGCGGCAGCAGAGTGTATTACACTACAAGCGGCGGCAGGATTTAATATTCATTTATTCCCAACAGGACAAGGTAATATAGTAGGCAACCCCATTGAACCAGTGGTTAAATTAACCGCTAACCCATTGACTGTAAAAGGTATGGGAGAGCATATTGATTGTGATGTATCAAAAATACTATCACGTGAAATGACTATGTCAGAAGCTGGCGATGAATTAATCAAATCAATGATTAGAGTTGCTAATGGTAGATTAACTTGTGCTGAAGCGCTAGGTCATAAGGAATTTGTTATGACCAAACTTTATAGAAGTGCATAAAATTTTGGAATTTCAAAACTCAACTAAAATTATTCCTGGTGTTATTTTGGCACTAGTATTCTGTCTTTTTTCTCAAGGTATAAATAATCTAATTGCAATAGAGTTATTTGGTACCACAAAAAGTCCTATCTCTACTGTGATGATAGCTATTTTGCTAGGTATTATCATGGGGAATGCATTTACACCTAGGCCAGGTATGATGCTAGGGTTGGATTTTACTCAAAAATATATTTTAAAACTTGGAATTATTTTTTTGGGTATAAGATTGAGTTTTGGAGAGTTCCTTAAATTTGGCACAATTGCTATTCCTTTAATTATTGTATGCATATTCAGTGTACTTGTTCTTGTTAAGTTATTAATTAAAAAAGTACCTATCTCTTCAAAAATGTCTTATTTAATAGCCATAGGTACTAGTGTATGTGGAGCTACAGCTATAGTGGCCACGGCTCCAGTTATAAATGCAAAAAAAACTGAAGTAGCATATGCAATAGCAAACATTACTTTGTTTGGGGTTATTGCTATGATTGTTTACCCATATTTTGCTGAGTGGTATTTTGATGGGGAGCCTTTAAAAGCAGGCTTGTTTTTAGGAACTGCTATACATGAAACTTCTCAGGTAGCAGCAGCTGGATTAATTTATGATCAACAATTTAATAGCCCGGAAACATTAAATGTTGCAACTGTTACGAAGTTAATAAGAAATACTTTTTTAGTTATCATGATTCCTTTGTTTGCATATTTATACAACAGAGGTGATGACAAAAATAAAAGCTACTCTATGTTAAGTATTTTTCCATATTTTGTTATTGGCTTTATAGGAATGATAATTGTTAGAAATATTGGAGATCAAATATTCATAATAGAAAGTGATTTTTATGAAACTTGGAAAAATTTTATCAATTACATTAAAGTTTTAGCTACAGTATTTTTAACTATGTCAATGGCTGCAGTGGGTATATCTATTAATTTAAGTGAATTAAAATCTATGGGATATAAGCCGTTTGTTGTAGGCTTAATAGCCGCTATAACTGTTGGAATAGTAAGTATTATCAGTATGGAAACTTACTTAAAAGTATTCTTAAATTAATACTTTTTATTATTTTTATAATATTCCAAATACCACTTTACAAAATTTTTTACACCTTCTTTAAAATTGGTTTTGGGAGTATACCCAGTTAATTTTTTTAGTAATTTTGTATTAGCTAAAGTCATAAATACATCACCTTTTTGCATTGGCATATAGTTTCTAATTGCCTTAATTTTTAACACATCCTCTAATGCATCAATAAAATCTAACAACTTAATTTTTTTTGAATTACCAATATTAACCACTCGAAATGGAGCAACTGACGAAAGACTATCAGTGTTATCCATTTTATAATTTTTTTTATTTTTTGGTATTTTGTTTATTAATGATGAAACTCCTTTAACGATATCATCTATGTATGTAAAATCTCGATATAAGTTCCCATTATTATAGACGTCTATTTTTTCTTTTTTTAAAATTGATTTTGTAAATTTAAAGAGTGCCATATCTGGTCTACCCCAAGGTCCATAAACAGTAAAAAATCTAATAGCAGTGATTGGTAAACTCCATATATTAGAATATGCATGAGCTAAACTTTCTGTAGCAAGTTTAGTAGCTGCATAAATACTTAATTGAGTTCTTACATTGTCATTTTCTGTATATGGAGCCTTTTTATTAGCACCATAAATGGAAGAACTGGAGGCCAACAACAAATGTTTAACTTTTACCTTATGTGCTATCTCAATAACATTATATGTGCCTAAAATATTGGAAGATAAATAAGTCCTAGGTTTTTCTATACTGTAACGAACTCCCGCTTGGGCAGCTAAATGTATTATAATTTGAGGCTTAAAACTTGATATTGCTTTCTTTAGCAAATTTTTATTTTCTAGCATTCCTTTTATAAAATAAAATTTATTATGTCTTTTTAATATTTTGTTACGACTTTTTTTTAAATTAATATCATAATAATTAGTTAATCCATCATAACCATGAACTGTATGGTTATTATCAAGTAAATATTTTGATAAACTAAAACCAATGAAACCTGCAGAGCCTGTAATAAAAATTTTCATAAATTAATTTTTTTTTAGTACATATTTTTTTCTTAAATTAGAAAAAAATTTCCTAATAAATGCAGTACCAACTCCAAGAATAATTGCAAAAAAAATTGAGAATAAACTGTATAAAATTGGCCTTTCGACAGAGAGTTTTTTAATAAACATTGATAGCGGATTTAAATCATTAGCATTAATCTTAGTAATGTTATTTAAAGTATGTTCTGCGAAGAAAGTATCATAGGCGATTGCTATTCCAACCAATAGCAATAAAACTGCAAGAAGAGTTTTTAAACCTGAACTATCGACAGATTCTCCCATTTTTTGTCCAACTTGAACACCAACTATAGATCCTGTAACCAGCATAAAAACTAAAATTAAATCAATCGATCCATAATTAAATGCATGTAAGAAGGTAACAATTACACTTACAAAAATAGTAACAAATAAAGAGGTGCCTGGAATTAATCTTGTTGGCATTCCAATTATATAAATCATCGCTGGTACTAAAATAAATGCCCCTCCTATTCCCATTATTGCTGCTATAAAACCAACAATCAATCCAATTATAATTGGTGTAAATGCACTTTCGTATAACTTAGATTTTTGAAAACGCATCCTTAATGGCAGGCCATGTATCCAGTAATGAACGTGTAATTTTTTTTTTGTTATAATTTTTTTTCTAGCCTTGTCAATTTCACCAAGACCCTCAACTAGCATTGCAGTACCAATGATTGCAAGTATGTACATATATGCTAATGAAATAACAATATCAATTTTTCCAATCCCTTTGAAGTAAGTAAATGTCCAAATTCCAATTAACGTTCCTATAGCGCCACCAATTACAATCATTAAGCCCATTTTGTAATCAAGTGTATTTTTCAAATAATGAGTTGTCGAGCCTGAAACAGATGTTGCAAGAATATTATTTGCTTCATTGGCTACAGCATAAGTTGGTGGTACACCTAAAAAAATTAAAAAAGGTGTCATTAAAAAACCACCTCCTACTCCAAATAATCCTGATAGAATTCCAACAATGCCACTAAGAAAAAAAATTGCTAATATGTTTACTGATACTTCTGCTATTGGAAGAAAAACTTCCATAAATTTATACCTTTAGTCAAATAGAGTTAATAATATCTAACTATTCCTGAATATTATTATTGTCAATAAGTAGATTTAATTAACTTCGACTAAAATGAAATGAAAGTGCCAACAAGGATTACTCCCCAATAAGCTGATAGTCCTAAAATTATGCCAGTTTTTAATTTATTTTTTTTAATTTCAGAGGGTAGTTTTTTAAGTAAATAAGGCATTATTATTTCTAAATAACATGACATTAGCATTTGTCAAATAATTATTTAAAAATTTGAAAATTTTTTATAATTAATTATGTCGAAAGTATTAGTAGATTGTTGCTCCAAAGACTTTTACCTCTTCTCCTTCAACACCAAGCACTAATCTACCTAGAAACTCGCCCTCAATCTCTTTACTCTTTTGTTTAAATAAGACAGTGATATTCAAGCCTCTTCTAAGACAGCCAAATGCTTCGTAGTCATCAGCTAAACTAGTTAAGAGTTTATTGTTAGCCCACTGCTTTCCAAGTTCTACTTCATTGGCACCAAATAGCATCTGAGTACCAAAATCTTTAGTAAAGCCACCATAATCCTTCATATTAGATGTTTTAACAAGATTATCCCAAATAGGCTTAGCAATTGCTATAATCTCATCATCAGATTTCTCTAAAAGATTCATAATTTGATTTAGTTTTTAAGAAGCTTTTCTCTTCTCGTTCTCGTCAACTATATGATAAACGGGCACTTTCTCTAGTGAGAATTTACCAGTTTTTGGATCACGTCTTGAAACTGTTAAGCAATGCCAATTATCATCATCAAGTTTCATATGGTCACCTCTATAATAGTAACCAGGCCAACGAGTTTCTTCACGAAACATGGTATGTTCTGTTACACACTGAGAGGTTAGAGCTCTATGTTTTAGTTCCCATGCTCTCATCAATTGATGTAGGTCTTCAGCTCCAACTTTTTCCAAATCCTCTTCTAACCAAGCTAAAAGTTCCAAACCTCTTTTAAGCATATTACCATTAGTCATGTAATTTGTTGCAATACCACCAACGTATTCATCCATAATTCTTTGTAGACGTTGAAGTCCTTGGATTGGAGAGATGTAACTAGGTGAAACTGTTCCACCTGTGATCTCGTTTTGAGCTACCTGATAGGTCTCTAAAGGTTTAAATATTGCAGTTTTAAAGTCTTCACATTGCTTATCTGTAACTTTAATACCCTCTGCCTTTTTATCTTCTATGTATTTAACTGCAGCTTTTGCAGCTAGGCGTCCTTCAGTAAATGATCCAGATGAAAACTTATGGGCGCTTCCACCTACAGTATCACCAGCTCCAAACAGACCATCAATAGTTAACATTCTATTATACCCCCAGAAATATTCTGGTGGTGATAAGTCTTCAGGACCACTAACCCAAGCTCCAGAACAAGTTGCATGAGAGCCCATAACATATGGTTCTGATGTAGTTAGTTCAGGGTTTGTATACTTAGGATCAATATTTTGAGAAGCCCAAACAACAGCTTGTCCAACAGTCATACCTAGGAAATTTTCCCAACCTACAGTTTCTAAGTGTGGATCTTGAAAGGCTTCAGTAGTAACCATGTGAATTGGTCCACCACCCGCAATAGTTTCTTGAATAAATGCATGATTTCTCAAACAAGTAGGAGTTGGGTGATGATCAATATACTCACCAACTAATTCTTTAGTTTGATCATACCACTTCTTCTCATAATTTTCACCGTTAGCATTTTGTGTATAAGTTTTTAAATGTAAAAAGTAAGCTCCAACAGGACCATAACCATCTTTAAATCTGCATAGCACAATTCTGTTTTCCATTTGTGTCATTTTAGCTCCAACAGCAATTGGTAATGCATAAGCAGAACCATTACTCCAAGGTGCATACCAAGTTCTTCCCATTCCCTCACCAACTGCTCTCGGCTTAAAAATGTGTGAGGCTCCACCTGCTGCAACAATTACAGTTTTAGATCTAAATACATGATAATCCCCAGTTCTCATATTAAAACCAACAGCTCCACCAACTCTATTTTCTTGAGCTTCATCCATTAAAAGATGAGTAATCATTATTCTATTATAAATTTTGTCAGCTGATTTTTTTGCAGCCTCCGCAACAATTGGCTTATAACTCTCTCCATGAATCATAATTTGCCATTTACCTTCTCTTAGATAACGACCAGTTTTTTCATTTTTCATCATGGGTAAACCCCACTCATCAAACATGTGAACAGTTGAATCAACATGACGAGCCATGTCATAACCTAAGTCTTCTCTAACCATTCCCATTAGATCATTACGAGCATATCTTACGTGATCTTCTGGTTGATTTTCACCCCACTGCATACCCATGTAGCAGTTAATAGCGTATAGACCTTGAGCTACCGCTCCACTTCTGTCTATGTTAGCTTTCTCAACACAAATAATTTTCATGTCTCTTCCCCAGTGTCTAGCTTCAAAAGTAGCACCAGTACCAGCCATTCCACCACCAACAACTAGAACATCACAATCTTCGTAATGTGTTTTATGTTTAGCCATTAATAGTAAACTCCTTTTTTAAATGTATCTTTTGGCACAGATGGCAACTTACCATCAATATTCAAACCCTTAGGTTCTGTATAAAGCATTTGAGAATTAATCTCACCTTGATTAGGTATATCACCATCAGCTAATTTAGGAATAAATTTACCCCATGGTTTTGTTGTAATTGGGGAAACAAAATCTTTTGTAGTTCCATTTCTAAATTTAATTTTCCAAGAAATGGTTCCCTTTTCTTCTTCACGTCTAACTCTAACACTATGACCCATAGGAGCAAAGTCAGCATAACCACGAACATCGATTGCATGGTTAGGACAAGCTTTTACACAAGAATAACATTCCCAACAAAAATTTGGTTCAATGTTAACTGCTCTTCTAATATTTTCATCAATGTGCATGATATCAGATGGACAAATATCCACACAGTGCCCACATCCATCACATCTCGTCATATATACAAAAGTTGACATATTATATTACCTCTTTCTCTCTAATAGTGTTTGGGTTGTTCTCTTTTAATACCTAGTCCAAATTGTTTTGGTGCATCTGCTAATGGAGGGAGATTATCTCTAGATCCATCTGCTTCAGCTAAGTTTTTTTGGATTGCCGCACCTGGCTTGTAAATCATATGCGCAAATTTTGACCAATAAACTCCCCCAAATAAAACAATGTTTGAGGTAATAAATAAAACTAGAAATAAGTATCCCAATCCAGTCGATCCTGAAGATTGAAAATAAGACCAAGCAAGTCCGGTAGTTGCACATGCAAGAAGTGCTAGAACAAACAAGTCTGCTTTAATAATTCTGTACCATGGATGAGCTTCTGCTAACACATCAACTCTCAAAAATAACCAAAACCAATAACCACCAACACAAGTCATTATTGCTCCAACATGCCAAATCATAGGCCAAATTTTTGGTACAGCCGTTCCTGTTCCTGTGTAGCCAAAAACCAATACAACTGATGCAACCCAAAATAAAATGGTTCCATACATTCCCATAACATGTGCAACTCTTCTTTTACCAGCACCTAGCTCTGCAGTAGTTGCAATATCATGCACTACAGTTTTAAAAATAACTGATGTTTTTTCTCCAATACCAAGTTCTCTTTCAGCAGCTAATTTTGCTTTTTTGGCATTATTGAAAAAATAAGTAACATTTTTATGATGTATCATTTGAACAACTGTTCCAATGACGATTAACCCCAACATTACTAAAATGAAACCTTGAATTGCTAATGGGGAAACAGTTTCTGCTAACGCAGCATATGGATTAATTGACATCATGTTGAATATTACTTTTATTTATAGAATCTTAATTAATTTTCAGTTTTTATTATAGATGAAATAATAGATCAACCGTTATATCAGTCGCAATTTATCATTTAAGAATACAACTTACGCTTTACGTTTATAATGTTGTTTTAGGGGAATAACTGACCTTATACCACCTTGTGGATTTTCAACGTCACCTTCTCTTCTTGGTATTAAGTGAATATGACAGTGTAAAATAGATTGACCTGCAGTTTTTCCAACATTTGATCCAATATTGAAACCATTAACTGATGTATCTTTTAATAAAATTTCTTCTTTTATTTTTTTTATAAGCTCATTGCAGTCAATAACCTCATCTTTAGTTAATTCGAAATAATCTTTAACATGACGCTTTGGAATAATTAAACAATGTAAGTCAGAAACTGGATAAGTGTCATAACTTGCATAAGCTAATGTATTTTCGTCAGCTAGGCCACTCTCTTTAATATTGCAAAATAAACATGGGTTGTTTGGATCTCTCATAATAAAATTTTATCTATAAACTGGACATTTTAAAATTTCTTTTTTATAGAATTTATAAAGTATTTTATAATGTTTTAAACCATTTCGTTTCCAATTAATTTCTTTAATAGTGCTAACAGATGTGACTGCTTTTCCAGAGCCTATAAGTAAAATTTCATCATAATCATTTAAAGAATTAATCAGTATTTCTTTGTTAATAATTTTACCTAATTTTTTTTTGAAAAAACTATAAGTGACACCTTTATAAATATTTTTTAAAGGAGAATATACTGTGTTCTTTTTTATAAAAAATATATTTGAAGTTCCACTTTCTAATAATTTTTTTTCATAACACAAACCTACATCTGAAGTAGTATTATCCATCTTAGATAAATACTTTAATATTAATTTATATTTTAAATTTTTAAGCTCTGGATCGATTCTTTTGTAATTTATCAATTTTAAATTAAATTTTAATTTAGGTGTTTTTCTATCTCTTAAAGAAACAGAAATTATTTTCTTATTTACCGCAACTCTAAGGAGATGATTGTAGGATTTACTTTTATCAATATTCAATTTAATTAATTTAAGAATATCTTTTTGAATGTTAGCTCTATCTAATTGGTAAATTTTTAAGGATTTAACTAAGTTTTTAATGTGACTATTAAAAAAAAGTATCTTAGCAGGTTTTCCTAATATTCGCATTGTAGTGAACACACCTTTGTCCCCCCAAAGATCCTTAAAATTAACTTCTTTGAGTGTTTTATGCTGATAAGATTTTTTTAATAAGTAGGTTACCATTTTCAGTTAAAAAAGATTCTGG
>Ga0209709_10005342_pt1 | contig 10125 bp, 8 predicted proteins | sample ArcticOcean_MG_C_2_FD_187435 | JGI IMG/M metagenome (GOLD analysis project Ga0209709, IMG submission 187435) | Marine microbial communities from western Arctic Ocean - ArcticOcean_MG_CB4_136 (SPAdes) (version 2) | ecosystem: Environmental > Aquatic > Marine > Oceanic | place: Arctic Ocean...
ATAATAGCGTGCGCTATTAATAGTATTCCAAAAAAAGGTAATATTAGGTTTAATATAGAATTATTAGAGCGCCCTTTACGTGAAATTTCATAGTATGCTAATAAAGAACCCGTGATTAATTCCCACATTCTAGTGTGTAAAAAGTAAAAAGTTGCTGATGAATAATTTTTTGATCCCCAGTCAGCAATTAAAAGACTAATCAAAAAACCTAAAAATAAAACTGATAAAAGATATTTTCTAAAAAATTTATAGATAGTTAATAAAATAATTGGAAAGAAAATGTAATATTGTTCTTCAACAGATAGAGACCACGTGTGAAGTAATGGTTTAAACAATCCATCTTCTGTACCGTATTGGAGCCCAGAATAATGAAAATAAAAATTAGAACTAAAACCAAGCGAATAAAAAATTGATTTAAGAAATCCAATAAAATTTTCCGGTAGTAAATAAAACCAACCAAAGGGAAGTGAAAAGATTATTACAACAATAAGAGCTGGAAGTATTCTTCTGGCTCTTCTTTCGTAAAAATAACTAAATGAAAATTTTCCTGTATGTTCTAATTCTTTTAAAATTAATGATGTTATTAAATAGCCAGAAATAACAAAAAAAATATCAACCCCTATAAAGCCACCTTTAAAAATAGTTTCTCCAAAAAAGATTAATTGTGCGTGATAAAGAATTACTGCAAGAACTGCTATCGCCCTAAGCCCATCAATTTCTGGTCGGTAATTTATTTTCACAAATTACCATTATATTAGTTTAGATATTAATTCTAGTTACTCATTTTTAGAGAAGAGCTAGAATTGCGTTTTTGACTTACCTTTAACTAAATAAGCATTAGCTCTCATAAGACCATTTTTGTAAATTCGTGCAATATAAATAGAAATAAAACTAATAATTAAAATTATATAAAGTAATGATAAATAAATTAAATAATCTAGATATAGATTCGCTAATTCATTATTTATAAAAAGATATAATGAAGATAATAGCCATAGAGGGAATATGTAAATGGGTAGCCGTAAAGGTAAAGTAGTTGATGCTAAAATTCCAGCAATTGCGAATTTAAACATAGAGAAAATGTTATAATTTGATTTACCACCATATCTATTTTTTCTAGTGTATGGGATCGCAAAAGAATTAAATCCAACTCTAGCAATTGTGGATCTTAAAAAGGGAAAAGAAGTATTCTCTTCTATTAAACATTCTTTAACTTCGTTTGTAAAAAGACTAAACTCTGCCATATTTAAAAGTATTTCATCATCAGATGAAAATTTCAAAATTCTATAAAAAAGACTTCTCATCTTTTTTAATAAAAAAGTTTCTGGTCTATTGTCTCTTTTACCATAAATAATATCATAACCTTTTTCATATTTTGTTAAAAAATCAAAAATCATAGATGGGGGGTCTTCACCATCGGAGTCTATAATTACAAAGAGATCTCCATGGGTATTTTTTAAAGCAAAATTTATGGAATTTTGGTAACCAAAATTTTTGCTCAAGGTTAAATAATAAATATTATTATATTTTTTTGAATATTCTTTTAAAATATTAAGAGAATTATCTGTTGAGGCATTATTAGAAAAAACTAGATTTAATTCATATTTATCAGATATTTTATTTTCAATTTTTTTTATTTCATCAATAAATGGTGGAATAGAAATTTCTTCATTAAATACAGGGCATATAACAACTAATTTTTTCATAAAAATTTTTTTAATCCTTTTTCTAAAGTATAAAATTTTTTGAAATTAAGCAAATTTAGTTTCCTTAATTCTACGTGGTAAGGTTTAGAATTTTGTTTTTTTTTAAGGACATACTTTAAATTAACATTATTAAAAATTTGTTTACATTTATTAGCTATATCAATAACTTTGATATTTTTTTTATCAGCAATATTAATTATACCATTAAGTTGACTTTGGAATGCCTTAAATAATGCAACAGAAACATCATACACATTCAATAAATTTATAAAAAAATTTGGATTTTTTAAATATATTTTTTTATTATTTTTAGCAGATTTAATAAGGTCAGGTATTAATCTACCTTTTTTTTGATTCAAACCATAGATCCAAAATAATCTAGCCCATAATAATTGAGAATTATAAATTTTAGAAATTTTAAAAGCATGATTTAAAAACGTTTCTTTGCACAATGAATAACGTGAGTAGTTTTTCTTTTTTATAAAATCTTCTTTTAAAAAAAATTTATTAAAATCATACTCTGCACAAGAACCTGTAATCAAAGCTCTCTTACCACCATGCTTGCAAAAATTTAAGTATAAATTTAAACTACTATGTAGCCATTGAAAATTATTTTTAGAGTTTAAATATTTTTTAGGGTCAGCTTCCCAGGCTAAGTGTATTAAATAGTCAGGTTTAATTTTTTTAATTATTTTATTTATCTTTTTATGATCAAAAATATTAACTTTTATAAATTGAATTTTAGAGTTAGAAATATTTTTTCGTGATATTGCAAAAACATCATATTTTTTAGATAAAAAAAAATTAACTAAAGAATTGCCAATAAATCCTGTGCTACCCGTAATTAGTATTTTTTTCATTATTTAATTTTTTTAAAATTATTATCTCTATATGAAATGACTTTTGGTTTTGTAGGCCATTTAATATTTAAAAATGGGTCATTCCATAAAAATCCTGATTGTTTTGATTTAATGTAAGGGGCACTAATTTGATAAAGTATAGTTGCTTTATCAGTTAAAGTTAAAAAACCATGGGCATAATTTTTTCCTATATATATTGAATGAGTATTATTTTCATCTAATTTAATAAACCTATATTTTAAGTACGTTTTAGATTTTTTATCTAAATCTAAAATTACATCTAAAATTTTTCCTTCAACACATGTGATGAGTTTTTTTTCTTGAAAAGGATATTTTTGAAAATGAATACCTCTAAAAGTATGTTTCTTTTTATTTTCAGAATAACAGAATTGATTAAATTGTATTTTTTTATTTTTAATTTTAATTTCATGATCGAATTTAATAAATTTTCCTCTACTGTCGTTTTGAAAATTGTTCTTTATTAAATATGCGTCAGAAAATAGTTTCTTAAGTATTGGCATTTATTTATCAATTATAATTTTTGGGATAGCGGTAATAAATTTAGTTTTTAATCCAATGTCTTTTATTTGTCTTATAATTTCATCTTTAATATTCCACGGTAATATTACTAAATAATCTGGCTTAAATTTTTTTAGTTTATTTGCCGAAAAAATTTTTAAATGTGAACCGGGTAATAATTTACCTACTTTTGAGGGGTTTTTATCTACTACAAAATCAATTAATGATGACCCAATATTACAATAGTTTAAAAAAGTATTACCTTTTGCGGCAGCACCATAGGCCACAACTTTTTTCTTTTGTATCTTTAAATTAATTAATAAATTTATAAAATCATTTTTAGTTTTTTCTAATTTTGATGAAAATTTTTGCATTGTCACTTTTTTAAAGATATTTGATTTTTTTTCTTGGTCAAAAATACTCTTAAAACTTTTATCAATTTTGTTTTTTTTAGACATTTTGTTCTTTATATAAATTCTAAGTGATCCTCCATGTGTTCTAATTTTTTCAACTTTAAAAATCACAAAATCAAATTTTTGTAAAATTTTATTTGTTGAGTGTAAACTTAAATATGAAAAATGTTCATGATATATTGTATCAAATTGTTTTTTTTTAACCAAATTGAGAAAATGAGGAAATTCAATTGTGATAATTCCTTCTTTTGAAATTAATTCCTTTAGTCCTTTGGTAAAATCTAAAATATCTGGAACATGTGCATAGACATTATTACAGATAATTAAATCCTGTAATCCAAAATTTTTTTTAATTTTTTTTGCTGTTTTGTGTCCAAAAAACAATTTAAGTGTGGATATTTTTTTTTTAATAGCTGCGTCTGCTACATTGGTAGCAGGTTCTATGCCAAGAACATCGTATCCTTTATTTTTAAAAAATTGAAGAAGGTAACCATCATTACTTGCTATTTCACAAATTTTTTTACTTTTGTCTAGATTGTATTTTTTTAAAAATTTATCTACAAAATTTTTTGAATGTTCAATCCAAGTTTTACTATACGATGAAAAATAATCATATGAAGAAAAAATATTTTCTGCTATTACATGTTCTGGCAATTGTGGAAGATAACAATTTTTACAATAGTAAACTTTCAAAGGATAATTTTTTTCTTTTTTGATATAATTTTTATTTTTTAAAAAAGAATTAGCTAATGGTGTAAAACCTAAATCACAAAAAAAATCCTTTATTTTTTTTTTACAAACTCTACATTTATATTTTTTTTCAATCATTGAACCGCAAATTTTATGATTATTGTAAATAGTTTGTTTTTTTATTTTTTATAATTTCTTCAAGATTAATTTTATCTCTTTTAGTATCCATACATTGCCAAAAATCATAATGTTTAAATGCTACTAGTTGCCCATTTTTACTTGTTTTTTCTAGCGGGCCTCTTTCTAATATAGTTTTATCGCTTTTGATTAACTTTAAAAAATTTGGTTCAATTACAAAAAACCCTCCATTTATCCACCCTTCATTTAATTTAGATTTTTCTTTGAAATAAGAAACTTTATTACCTTTAAATTTAATTGCTCCAAATCTAGCAGGTGGTCTAACAGCTGTCATAGTTGCTAATTTTTTATTATTTTTGTGAAACGTTATTAATTTTTTTAAATCAACATTTGATAGTCCATCACCATAAGTTAACATAAAAGTTTCATTATTTAGAAATTTTTTTAAACGCTTTAATCTTCCACCAGTCATTGTTTTTAAACCAGTGTTGACTAAATTAACTTTCCAGCCAAAAGAATTTTTCTTAAAGTATTTTTTTATTATTTCTCCTTTATAACCCAGTGCAATGTAGAACTCTTTAAATCCATATTTGGCATAATGTTTCATGATATAGTAAATTAATGGTTTTCCATTAATCCTAATCATAGGTTTGGGAATCGTTTTTGTATACTCAGATATTCTTGAACCAAAACCACCTGCTAAAATTACAACTTTCATAAAATAATATAATTAAGATTTATATTTATACTTATTAATTAATAAAATCATGATTTTTTTTTCATAAAAAATTCTATTTGATCCTCAGTAATTTTTTCTAAATCTTTATTAGACTTAAGCGCTTTATACCAGTCAACTGTAAGTTTGATTGTTTCATCAAAATTTAACTTAGGACGCCAATTAAGTTCTTTATATGATTTTTTACTGTCAAGTTTTAAAAAATTCGCCTCTTTAAATTTTTTTTTTTTAATTATTATTTTTTTTTTAATTTTCCATTCAGAAAATACTTTTTTTACTACTTGCAAAACTGTTTTAATGTTTGATTGATTGGGGCCAAAATTCCAGTTAGGTGTTACTTTTTTTAAAATTTTTTTATTAATTAAAAGATTTCCCAAAACAAGATACCCATATATCGGTTCCAATACATGCTGCCAAGGTCTTACTGATTTCGGATTTCTAATATAAAGAAACTTATTTTTTAGAATTGATTTTATAATATCCGGAACAATTCTGTTTTCTTTCATGTCTCCACCACCAATAACGTTACCTGCACGAACTGTCGCATATTTTATTTTATTATTTTTATAAAAAAAGCTTTTATGGAATGATGAAAAAATTATTTCAGCAACAGCTTTAGATGCTGAATATAAATCGTCACCACCAAGTATATCATTTTCTTTATAGGCTTTCTTTCTACTGTCATTTATGTAGCATTTGTCTGATGTTACATAAATAAGGTTTTTAATATTATTTTTTCTCACGGTTTCAAGAATATTTGCACTTCCAATAACATTTGAATTAATTGTTTCTAATGGATTTTTATAACTTTGAGAAACAATGGATTGTGCTGCTAGATGAAAAATTAAGTCAGGATTTTCTTTCGCAACTATTTTATCTAAGTTATTAAAGTTAGTTATATCAAGATAATATTGTTTAATTTTTTTTTCTATTTTAAGTTTTTTAAAAATTATAGATCCTTTTTCTGGTTTAAGAGATATTCCAATTATTTTAGCTCCTAATAAATTTAACCAAAAACAAAGCCAAGATCCTTTAAAACCAGTAGATCCAGTAACCAAAATTTTTAATTTCCTATAACTATTTAAACCACTGTTCATAAAAAATATTTTTTATTTTATTCTATTATCTTGTAAATTATATATCTATCAATCTTCTTATGAAAATTATAATTTTGATTAATGAATTCATTTACTAGTTTTAATCTTTCATGTATTTCAAAATTATCAAGGGTATATCTTTCTGAATTATAAATAATATAACTTGGCTTTGTTTTTTTTAGTTGGATAATATAATTTTTTTGTAGAATATCTGGACTAGCCAATAAAGAAGCGTAATAAGTTGTGCACGTTCTTTTTTTTAAAAGATAAGGTAAAGCATGATCATATGTAAAATTTTGAACGCATTGATCACTAGTGGCGTTTTCATTCATATAATTAATCAAATTAATAGTATCTTTATGTATAAAATATTTATCATCTAATTCGACAAATTTTAAATATCTATCTTTAATATTTTTAATATTTAAGTAATTAAATTCAGAATGTATTAAATAAGAAATTAATGAAATAAAAAAAATAAATGTAAAATAATTAATAATTTTTTTATTAAAAAAAAATTTAAATTTTTCTAAATTAATTAATATATATTCAATACAAAAAAAACTAGTTATAATTAAAGGTAGATCGCCAGACATTCTTATATGAAAGGAATCAGATCTTCCTAAGGCAGTTCTGTAAAAAATAAGACTTAACAAAAAAAGAAATAGAAAAAAAAATTTCTTTCTATTATCAAAATGATCGTTCTTTATTATAATTTTATACGTTACTATTAATCCAGCAAACAATTGAAGTAACAACCCCTTTGTAGCTCTCGAAGCATGTTTAGACTCACCCATATCTAAAAAAGGATTAGGATGAACCCATCCATGTAAATAATCTATAGATGATATCATAATTGGTATATTTTTGACAAAAGATATAAATTCATCGATACCAAAAAAGAGAACTATTATTAACCAAAAAGATAAAAATATTGAAGCAACAATAAAAATTGTTCTTTTTTCATTAATAAAATAAAAATAAAAAATTAGAAAAATTAATGAAAAATTTAAATATATTCCAATATCAATGTGAAGTAGCATTGATATAGACGGAATTACTGTAATAAAAAAAATATTAAAAAAGTTAATTTTATTTAATATAATTATGTTGAATAAAAAAATTATGTATAAATATAAATATAAATCTCTAAATGCTATTAAATTATAACCATCAGCTAAGGATCCATACCCACTCATGCTTAAAATTAAAAAACTAAATAAAATAAAAAAAATAGTTCTAAAATTATTTTTTAAAAAGCATATTTTTGATAATTGATAAGCAAAATATAAACAAAAAAATTTAACAAAAATTATTAAAAACAATGGAAATAGTCTGTATGCACCAATAGACTCTATCCCAAAAAATTTCCACATTAAATTTGGATATAGTGACATTGATATTCCATGTACTGCATATGAGGATCCCCAAATTTTATTGGTTAATGAATAATTTTTAGCAGCTGTTAAATAGTCACCATCATGCCAATTATCAATTTTAAAGTCTGGTAAATTTAATGAAAAAAATTGAAATATAATTAATAATAAAAAAGTAAAATAATAAAAATAAATTATTTTTTTTGATTCTTTATTGTAATTCAGTTTGTTATTCTCAATTAAAATCAGATCTTTAAAATTAATTAACTTATTTTTTTTAAAGACAAATAAAGATGTTAGAAAAGTTAAAATTGGAAAAGAAATAAAAAATATATATCTAGCAACATCATTATATGTAGAATGATTAAGGCTCGAATATACCCCAATTACATTGTATTTGTTAGAATATGGTAAGCTAATTTTTGACCATAAATATGTGGAAATTATAATTGAAAAGATAACTATAAAAAATATTAAAAAGTTTGTTTTATAATTCTGATATTTCATTAAAATACTTCTACAGTTTTATAATATGTAATAACTTAATTGATTATATAAGATCTTATAGAATAACTCGCAACCTAAGATGTGATTCTATTCAAACTAAAACCAAAAAAGATAAACTAAATGGTTAATTCTAGGATTATTTGATACCATTTAATCTTGAAAAAAATATTTATAAATAGAATAGGAAGAAGACAGTTTCTAAAAACCTCTTTATCAGGGTTTGCGCTAGCAACATTACCTGTAATTTCTTTTGCCCAATCTAATCCAGATGTTGTTGTTATTGGTGCTGGATCAGCAGGCTTAGCTGCTACTGCTGAACTAATGAGAAGGGGTATCCCAGTTTTATGTATTGAAGGTATGAATAGAATTGGAGGCAGATGTTATACTGATACAACATCTTTCGGACTACCGGCAGATCATGGTGCTCATTGGCTTCATGCCAAAAAAGGTAATGAACTATATAAATTTGGAAGAGAAAATAAAGACAAATTTAAGATATATGATGAGCCATCTACTTCTGTTGTTTATGATGGAAAAAAAAAAATAAGTGGAAATACGTTTTGGAATGTATACAAAAAAATTAAAGATATTTATTCAGATGGTGGCATGGATGTACCACTGATGGACTTAATTCCAGATAGTATAAAAAAAAACAGTTGGTTCGATACTGCCCATGCGGCAATTACAGCAAGAGATTTTGACAACCTTTCTGTAGCTGACGATAGCCTTAACTATGAAGATAATTATTGGGATAGTGGAAATGCACTTTGTAAAGAAGGGTATGGAACATTACTAGCTTATTATAGAAAAAATGTTCCTGTTAAATTAAACACAATCGTAAATGAAATAAAATGGGGTGGTAAAGGAGTACAAGTTGTAACCAATAAAGGAACAATAAAAGCAAAAGCGTGTATTGTGACTACTTCTGTTGGTGTTTTAAGAGCAGAAAAAATAAAATTTACACCAGCCCTGCCTCAAAGAAAATATGAAGCTTTTGAGGGAATAACTATGGGAACTTCTAATCGAGTAATATTGGAATTAAAGAAAAGTTTTGTTGGCCGATTTAAAAAAGATACTAATTTTTATTCTAAAATTAATAGTAACGGTGCAAAATCACCAGAAGGGATTGGTTACGGGCTACTTAAAATGGGTGGAACAAATTTATGTCTTTTTGCTCTTAATGGAGAATTTTCAAGAAGTTTAGAAAATCAAGGTAGTAAAGCAATGATTGATTTTGTTGTAAATGAACTTAAATCAAATTTTGGTTCAAAGTTTTATGATAAGTATTTTGTAAAAGCTATAGCTACAGGATGGAATAAAAATCCGTTTACTTTAGGAGCTTACTCAGGTGCAATACCAGGCAAAGCAGGTTTACGACATAGGTTAAAAAGGCCTGTAGGAGATAGAATTTTTTTTGCTGGAGAAGCAACTGCTGGTGCATATGGAACAGTTCATGGTGCTAATAGAAGTGGAATAAGAGCTGCTACAGATGTTTTTATATCAGATGCTTTAGATTAAATTGAAAATCTATAGAATAATAAACTGGTGTAGACTAGTCCGCAGACTAGACCATTTGGAGATAAATCAAATTGTTAATTTATATTAATCAATTTTTGTAGGATATACTTATAGCAAAGTTACACCATCTACTTTCTCCATAATTTCTATATTTTTCAAGTGTATTCCAAAGAGAAATGTTCAATATTTTTTTAATTATATTGTCACTAATATAATGAGGATAATAATCTCTTGTAGGTTGTAACTCAATATAGTCACTTTCAATTAAAAACTATTTTTAATATTATTATTCATTAAATATAATTTTTTGAAATTAATATTATTAAAAATGATTAAAAAGAAAGAAAAAAATACAAGAAAAATAAAAAATACAAGAAAAATAAAGCCTAAAAAAATAACTGCATTATTAAACAAGGTTTATGACAATTTTAAAAAGAAACAAAATAACAAGCAAAAAAAAGAAATTACATTTAAAGAAGAGAAAATAAAAAATGAATTAAAAAAAATTAAATTTAAAGAAAATAATCATAAAATAAAAGAAGAAGAAAATAAAAAAAGAGAAGAT
>Ga0209709_10005343_pt1 | contig 10125 bp, 12 predicted proteins | sample ArcticOcean_MG_C_2_FD_187435 | JGI IMG/M metagenome (GOLD analysis project Ga0209709, IMG submission 187435) | Marine microbial communities from western Arctic Ocean - ArcticOcean_MG_CB4_136 (SPAdes) (version 2) | ecosystem: Environmental > Aquatic > Marine > Oceanic | place: Arctic Ocean...
AAAACAAAAAAAGAATAGATGGCAGAGGTTTGGCCGATGTAAGAGCTATTGAGTGTGAAGTTGGTGTTTTACCAAGAACTCACGGATCAGCTTTATTTACTAGAGGAGAAACACAAGCGATTGTTGTGACTACTTTAGGTACATCTGATGATGAACAAAGATTGGAAAGTCTAGATGGGCAACATAGAGAAAGATTTATGCTTCATTACAATTTCCCTCCTTTCTCAGTTGGTGAAACTGGAAGAATTGGAACTGGAAGACGTGAAGTTGGCCATGGAAAATTAGCATGGAGAGCAATTAATTCTTCACTACCTTCAAAAGAAGAATTTCCATATACTTTCAGAATAGTGTCTGAGATTACAGAATCTAATGGTTCTTCTTCAATGGCGAGTGTTTGTGGTGCATCTCTTGCGCTTATGGATGCTGGAGTGCCAATTAAAGAGCCAGTTGCAGGTATTGCAATGGGATTAATTAAAGAAGGCGATGACTTTAGTGTCTTGTCAGATATTTTAGGTGATGAAGATCATCTTGGAGACATGGACTTTAAAGTTGCTGGAACTAAAGATGGAATTACTTCACTTCAAATGGATATCAAAATTACAGGTATCACATTTGAAATCATGGAGCAGGCTTTAAAACAAGCTAAAGAAGGAAGAGTTCATATCTTAGGTGAAATGAATAAAGCTTTAAGTGAATCAAGAGCTGATGTTGGTGAACACACTCCAAAAATGGAACAAGTTACTGTTGATAAAAAAGATATCGCAGCTGTTATAGGAAAAGGTGGAGCAACAATTAGAGAGATTGTTGAAAAATCAGGTGCTAAAGTTGATGTAAATGATGAAGGTGTAGTAACTGTTGCTGCTCCAGATGAAGAGTCTAGAAACATTGCTATGCAAATGATTAAAGACATCACAGCTAAAGCTGAACTAAATAAAATTTATTCAGGTAAAGTAATGAAAATTATGGAGTTTGGTGCATTTGTAAATTTCTTAGGTAAACAAGATGGTCTTGTTCACATCTCAGAACTTGCTGCTAAAAGAGTAGAAAAAGTTACTGATGTTGTTAAAGAAGGTGACGAAGTAAAAGTTAAAGTTATTGGTTTCGATAGAGGTAAAGTTAAACTTTCTATGAAACAAGCAAATGACTAACGACTAAAAGGTTTTTGTGAGCCATGATGTAAAAAAAAATAAGTTTTTAAAAAAAATCATCGGAGCAATTGGATATAAACTATTTGATAAAAATTCAGTTAAAACTGAAAGAATTGTTGATCAAATTTCTTATAATGCCGGTGATTTTTTAAAAATTCTTATAAAGAAAAAAAAAATTAAGAAAATTATTCAAGTAGGGGCTAATGATGGACAAAGTGATGATTTTTTATCCAAAAGTTTTACCCAAGACTTACAAGCAATACTTATTGAACCAATAGAGGACGCATTCAACAATTTAAAAAAAAATTATAAAATATTCCCTAAAGTGCAATGTTTAAATATAGCAGTAGACATTAAGAGTGATAAAAAAAATATTTATTCTGTTAATCCAAAATACTACTCTTATTACAAAGACAAATATCAACAAAAGAGTGTTGATTGGCTTACAGTTTTATCCTCTTTTAGTAGAGAGCATTTAAAAAAACATGGAGTGCAAGAAAAACATATAATAGCCAAAAGCATAGAATGTAAAACTTTTAATCAAATAATTAATACTTACAACTATCATGATTTAGATTTGCTTATTGTTGATACAGAGGGACATGATTATACTTTAGTTAATGATTTTATTGAAACAGTAAAAATTAAACCAATGATTATATTTGAGTGGATTCATTGCAATGAAAAAGAAATCAAAAAATTATTATTAAAATTAAAAAGTAATAATTATAATTTTTTTAAGACAGGAAGAGACTTAATATGCATGCAAAATAATTATTTATTTTAAATTAGATAACATTTAACCTAGAAAAATAAGTATTTTATATTACATTTCTTAAAACTTTTTACAATAATCTCATTAGTGTCATTTTTCATTATATAAATAAAAATTTTATTATTAGTAATAATTGCAAAAAATTTTATTTTAAGAAAAGCAAGATAATAGCAAAAAAAAAATATTAAATTTTTTCTTATCATCATATGGTTTTTAATAAAAATAAGTATAAGAAAAATTTTTATAAAATTAGAACTTTATTCTATCAATTTTATATTGACAAAATATTTCCATCAAAAATATTTTTAATATTGAAAATATTTCAAATCTAAATAATAGTTTAAATCAAAATGGAAACTCCTGGAATGAAAGTTCTGGGTTTTTTTTATAGGGCGCCTATTTGAAAGTTCTATGCGCTCTTATGTTTGTTGGAAAATATTCTACTTCTGAAAAACGATCTGTTGGAAAAATCCAATAAAATTCTAACGTTTCTTTTCCATTATTTTTTAAGGCATGCTCTGCATTTCCATCTATATAAACTACATCACCTTTTTTAATTGTCTCAAGTTCACCAGATTTATTTAATATTCCTGTACCATTAGTAACTACATATATTTCTGCAGGTGAGTGATAATGAAGGGTTAAATCTCCACCAGGTGCTATTTCAACAAAACCAAGTGATAGACTAGAACTACCATCGAAATCTGAATCAATTAAAAATTTCCACCTTACTCCAGGATACTTTTCAGCTGATGACCATTCTTGATTTAGGACAGATGCAAGGTTTTTTACAAAAATCATTCAAAATCTTAGCTTATGTTTTATTTTTTTCAAATATAAATCATTAAGTCTAAAAAATTCTTCCAAATATTTTTAACTAAATTTAACCATATTTAACTATATTTTAGGTAATATTCTTAGGATCTGGCATCCCAACCTTGTTATATCCAGCATCTACGTAGTGAATTTCACCAGTAACACCAGCTGCAAGGTCGCTTAGTAGATATAATGCTGAGTTTCCAACATCATGGATATCTACGTTTCTTTTTAGGAAGGAATGGTCCTCATTCCATTTGTATAAGAATTTTGCATCTCCAATAGCAGAAGCTGCTAATGTTTTAATAGGTCCGGCACTTATAGCATTCACTCTCATACCTTTAGCGCCCAGATCTCTTGCAAGATACTTAACACTTGCTTCAAGAGCTGATTTACAAACACCCATTACATTATAGTTTGGAATAGCTTTAGTAGATTCATAAGTTAAAGTTAACATGCTTCCACCCTCTTTCATTAATTTAGATGCTTCTTTTGCAACTTCTGTAAATGAAAAACATGAAATTAACATACTTCTTAAAAAATTTTCTCTAGTTGTGTTTAAATATTCACCTGACAATTCTGATTTATCTGAAAAAGCAACAGCATGAACTACAAAATCAATTTGTCCCCACTGAGATTTAATATCTTCAAAGAGTTTTATTACTTCTTCTTTATTTTCAACATCACAACTAAATGTAGCTTTTGAATTTAATTTTTCAGCTAAAGGAATGACTCTTTTTTTTAAAGCATCACCCAAGTAAGTGAATGCAAGTTCTGCTCCAGCTTCTGCTAATTTTTGTGAAATACCCCAAGCAATAGATCTTTCATTGGCAACGCCCATGATTAATCCTCTTTTGCCTTTCATTAAACTCATTTAAACCTTTTCAAAAATTAAAGTTGCATTTGTTCCACCAAAACCAAAACTGTTAGACATTACAGAGTTTAAAGTAACTCCTGTTTCAGTTTTAGTAACGATTGGAAATTTTTTAGCTTCATCATCCATGTCATTGATGTTAGCTGAAGCTGTGATGAAACTATTTTTCATCATGATTAAACTATAAATTGCTTCATGAACCGAAGCAGCACCTAGTGGGTGACCTGAAAGAGATTTAGTAGAACTAATTTTTGGTACCTCAGTGCCAAATGCTTCTCCAACACCTCGAAGTTCTGTTATGTCTCCAACTGGTGTAGATGTTCCGTGAGTATTTAAGTAGTCCATTTTGTTCTTAGCAGTTGCTAAAGCCATCTTCATACATCTAACAGCACCTTCACCTGATGGGGCCACCATATCATACCCGTCAGAAGTCGCGCCATAGCCTGTTAATTCGGCATATATGTTTGCACCTCTAGCTTTTGCATGTTCGTACTCCTCAAGCACTAAAACTCCACCACCACCTGCTATTACAAAACCATCTCTAGTTTTATCATAAGCTCTAGAAGCAGTTTCAGGTGCATCATTGTATTTAGAAGACAAAGCAGTCATTGCATCAAACATTGCAGTCATAGCCCAGTGTAATTCTTCACTACCGCCTGCAAATACAACATCTTGTTTACCCATTTGAATTAATTCACTTGCATGACCGATGCAGTGTCCGCTAGTTGCACATGCGGAACTCATCGTATAATTAACTCCTTTGATTTTAAAAGGTACAGCAAGAGTTGCTGAAGATGTACTAGCCATAGTTCTTGGAACAATAAATGGTCCCATCAATTTTGGTGTCTTAGCTCTAGTCTTATCAACAGACAAAACTACATTTTCTATTGAAGGACCACCAGAACCCATAACTATTCCAGTTTTAAAATTACTCACATCTTTATCCTCTAATCCTGAATCCTTAATAGCTTCTTTCATTGCAATGTAATTATATGCAGATCCAGAGCCCATAAATCTGATAGTTTTTCTATCAACATGATCTTCAATTTTAATATTTGGTTTGCCGTGAATATGACTTCTTAAATTGTGTTCTTTGTATTCTTCACAAAAAGATATTCCAGATTTTGAATTTAAAAGAGACTGATAAACTTCTTCTTGATTGTTACCTAAACAAGAAACAACTCCCAAACCTGTAACTACTACTCTTCTCATTATTTAAATAACCCCACTTTTAAACTTTCTGCTGAATATATTTTTTTGTCATCGGCAAATACTAAACCATTTGCAAGACCAACTGTTGTTCCACCTGGTGCCATAACTTTTTTCATATCAATTTCATATCTTACATTTTTAACATTTTGTAAAACTTCACCAGTGAATTTTACTGTACTCACTCCTAAAGCTCTCCCTTTACCTGGATTACCAAGCCAGCCAAGATAAAAACCAACTAGTTGCCACATAGCATCTAAGCCAAGACAACCTGGCATAACAGGGTCTCCTTTAAAGTGACAATCAAAAAACCAAAGGTCTTCTTTGATATCAAGCTCTGCTTTTAAAGAGCCTTTACTAAAAGTACCATTGTCCTCGTTGATTTCTGTTATTCTATCAAACATGAGCATTGGTGGAAGTGGTAATTTTGCATTACCTGGGCCAAAAAGTTCGCCATTTCCGCAGCTTATTAGCTCATCGTATGTGAATGAGTTTTTTTTCATAAATTTCAGTCCCTTAATACTTGATTTATCGTGATTATAATATAGAAATAGTTTAGAACTATTATAAACAGTAATGAACAATATAAGTATATACACTGAAAAATTAAGAGAATCTGGCTTAAGACCAACAAGACAGAGACTAAAAATTTGTGAAGTATTGTTTTCACCTGAAAAAACCTTTCACTTTACAATAAATGATTTGACTAAAATTATTGAGGATAAGCTGAGTGAAAAAATTTCTTTAGCAACAGTTTACAATACAATTCACGCATTTAAAAAAAAAGGATATTTAAAAGAAATTTCTATCAACTCAGATAAAAGTTATTTTGACACTAACGTAACCGAGCACCATCATTTTTTTGACGAAGACACAAATGAGTTAATTGATTGTAGCAACGACGATATTGATTCGGTAAATATTAAACAAAATATTACTGGAAAAAAAATAAAATCAGTAGAAGTATTAATTAAAGTTGCAACTGATAATCAAACGCAAAAATAATTTAATAATTTCAACAGCTTAATATTTACATTAAAACAATTCTAAACTGTTGACATATAGTTTAGAACGATTATATGTACATCATAATCATTAAGGAGAAAAATATGTCATTAAAAGGAAGTAAAACAGAAGAAAACTTAAAAGATGCATTTGCAGGTGAGAGCCAAGCAAACAGACGTTATTTATATTTCGCTCAAAAAGCAGATATTGAAGGTTATAACGATGTAGCATCTGTATTTAGATCTACAGCTGAAGGTGAAACAGGTCATGCACATGGACACCTTGAGTATCTTGAAGAAGTTGGAGACCCAGCAACGGGACTACCAATTGGTGAGACTAAAGCAAATTTAGCTTCAGCAGTACAAGGTGAAACACATGAGTATACAGACATGTACCCAGGTATGGCAAAAACAGCTAGAGAAGAAGGCTTTTCAGAAATTGCTGATTGGTTTGAAACTTTAGCAAAAGCTGAAAAATCACACGCAGGTAAATTCCAAAAAACATTAGAATCTATTGCGTAAATAAGACTTAATTTATGGTGGGGTTCTTCCCCACTATTAAATCCTAAAATTTTAAATATGAGCAAAGAAGGCAGCATAGATGCACCCATTAGGCACCCAATAAATTTTGAGCATCCTGATTTTTTAGACCCCAAAAAATTAGATGACGAAATGAGAAGAGCATTTGATATCTGTCATGGATGTAGAAGGTGTTTTAATTTATGCGACTCGTTCCCAAAATTATTTGACATGATAGATGAGTCAGAAAATGAGGATGTAGAAAGTTTAAAAAGTGAACAGTTTGAACCTGTAGTAGATGCTTGCACATTATGTGATATGTGTTTTATGACTAAGTGCCCTTATGTTCCGCCCCATGATTTTGATTTAGACTTTCCTCATTTAATGTTGAGATATAGAACCGCTCAAAAAAAATTAAATAAATTGCCAGCAGTGCCAGCACAATTAGCTCAAATTGATAGAAATGGAAAAATTGGTGTAATACTATCATCACTAATAAACTGGGCATCAAACATTAAAAATACATTCTTTAGAAAAATATTAGAATTAGTTGCTGGAATTGATGTGAGAGTTAAGCTTCCCACTTATAATTCAGAAACATTTACAAATTATTTTAAAAAAAATAATATTCCAACAAATAGTGAAGCTCCATCTAAAGATAGAAAAGTTGTAATTTATTCAACATGCTTTGTTAATTTTAATAAAAAAGATACAGGTGTAGCTGCATTAAAAGTTTTAAAAAAAAATGGAGTAGAGGTTCAAGAAGCTTATCCGGGTTGTTGTGGAATGCCTTATCTTGAGCAAGCAGATTTACCAAAAGTTGTAGAGCAAGCCAAAAAAGTTTCCAAAGATTTATTGGAGTGGGTAGACAAGGGTTATCAAATTATTACTTTAACAGCCAGTTGTGGTCTAATGTTAAAATTTGAATGGCCTTTACTATTACCAAATGACGAAAACATTAAAAGACTTTCAAAAAGTGTTAGTGATATAGATGAATATATCGTTGATATAGCACAAAACGAGGGCCTAGCAGAAGGTTTACAAGAAATTGATGGTGGAGTTACAGTTCACAACGCATGCCATGCAAGAGCACAAAACATGGGTATTAAATCTAGAGATATGCTGAAATTTATCCCTAATATAAAAATGGATGTTGTTGAAAGATGTGCTGGTCATGGGGGAACTTTTGGTGTGATGAAGGAAACTCACGATTTAGCTGTAAAAGTTGGAACACCAACAGCAAAACAGATTAAAAATAAAAACAATAAATATATGGCTTCAGATTGTCCTTTGGCAGGTAAGCATTTAAAACAATTAGAAACAGACACAAATATTGCAAATGATGAGGCACTTCATCCTATCGAATTAATGGCAAAAAGTTATAGACTATAATTATGAGTAAAGAAAAAAGACAAATAGAAAAAGAAGATTTATTACCATCTGATGTTTATGCAAAAAGCAGAAAACAAATCAGAAAAGACTTAGTTGAGTTTAAAAAAGATAGAAGAATAGCACTTGGTCCTTATGCCACTTTTTATTTTGAAAGTTTTGAAACTATGGTTGCTCAAGTTCAAGAGATGCTTCACATCGAAAAAGGTGGAGATGAGCAATTAAAAGATGAGTTAATAGCCTATAACCCTTTGGTTCCAAACGGAAAAGAACTTACAGCTACACTAATGTTTGAAATTGATAATCCAATTTCAAGAGCTGCATTTTTAGGTAAAGTTGGAGGAATTGAAGAAAAAATATTCATGAAAATTAATGATGAAATTGTTAAGGCTGTTCCAGAGGAAGATGTTGATAGAACATCAGCAGAAGGAAAAGCTTCTTCAGTACAGTTTATCCATTTTAAATTAAATGATGATCAAATTTCTAAATTTAAGTCAGATAGTGCAACCATTGAACTTGGGATTGATCATAAAGAATATATCCACACCACAAGACTAGCTGAAGATAGTGTTAAATCACTATGTGCTGATTTTATTTAATAGAACCCCAAACATTTTCAGTTTTGACCCAACCTGAATAATCATCAGTTTTTACATTACACCATATATTTTCACATTTTTTTAAAACTAATAACCTCCCTTTTTCTAGTTTGGCTATTGGTTTTGAAAAGTTAGATGGTTTTTTATATAAGATTTTATCTTCTAAAATAATAATAGAGTTTGATGGTTTTAACTGACTCCAGTGAATCCAGCCGCTATTATTATCAAAAAATACTACTCTTCTCCAATTCTCTTTTTTGTCTATCTGTTTTACAGGCAAATTAATTTTTCTGTAAACATATTTAATAGAACGATCTATGCTAGGCCCATACCTAACATTGGTCTTATTTTTTTTTAAAGATAAAAATTTTTCTTCAGCACTTATGAATTGAATGCTTAAAATTGAAAGACATAAACACCAAATAGCTATTTTTTTTATCATTTACAAAGACAGTTTTTTCTTTTTTTAAGTTTAACTTTTCTAAAATTTAATTGTAATAAATCTAAGATAAAAATATATCCATCAAGACTCTTTCCAATACCAAGTATTTTCTTTAAAACTTCGTTTGCTTGTATAGTTCCAATTATACCAGCAACAGTACCAAGAATACCTTCTGACTCACAATTTAATAAATCATCTGAAATATCAGAGTCTTGAAAAAAACATCTTAAACATGGGATTTTTTTATTCTTAAAATTAAAAGTAAATATATGACCATCAAATTTACTTATAGCTCCAGTTACAAGTATTTTTTTAAATTTATAACAAAAATCATTTAATAAAAATTTTGTGGAAAAATTATCAGAGCCATCAACTATATAATCATAATCTTTTATAATTTTCTTAAAATTACTTTTATTAAGTCTTATTTTATAAGTCTTAATTTTAATATCTGGGTTTATTTTTTTAATTTTAACCCTTGCTACTTGAACTTTAAATTTTCCTATATCACTGGTGTTATAAAGACTTTGTCTGTGTAGATTTGATAAACTAACTTTATCATCATCAACTATTCCTATTGAACCAACTCCAGCTCTTGCAAGAAATTCAGCAACAGGAGACCCTAAGCCACCCATTCCAACAATTAAAACCTTTGCAGATATAATTTTTTTTTGCCCTATAGTGCCAATATCCTTTAATACTATTTGTCTTGAATATCTCTCTATTGATGCTTTTCTTAATTGGTTATTCATTTACCTGTTGAGCCAAATCCACCATCACCTCGTAATGTATCAGGCAAATTATCTGTTTCTTCAAGCTCCATCTTAATTACAGGCATTAAGATCATTTGTGCTATTCTATCTTTATTGTTGATAAGGAAATCCTCTTTACCATGATTAAAAAGTATAATTTTAATTTCTCCTCTATAATCACTATCAATTGTTCCTGGGGTATTTAAAACTGTAATACTCTTTTTAGCAGCCAAACCAGATCGAGGACGAATTTGAACCTCATGATCCTCTGAAAATGCCATTGAAAGCCCTGTAGGAACCAAATATGAGCTATTAGGAGCTATTTTAATAGGCTCCTCCTCGATAAAAGCCATCAAATCCATACCCGAAGCACCATCTGTTTTGTAAGTAGGTAATTCTACTTTGGGATTTAATTTTTTGATTAATATTTTAGCCACTGAATTTTAATTTAATTTTTTAATAACTCTATCAACTATTTCATCAGAAATTTCAGATTTACTTTTTATTGTAAGCCTTTCATTATCCATATTTTTATCTCTATAATAAATTGAAACTTCATTAAAATTGGAGTCAAATCCAATTGCTTTATTGGAAACAT
>Ga0209709_10005346_pt1 | contig 10120 bp, 5 predicted proteins | sample ArcticOcean_MG_C_2_FD_187435 | JGI IMG/M metagenome (GOLD analysis project Ga0209709, IMG submission 187435) | Marine microbial communities from western Arctic Ocean - ArcticOcean_MG_CB4_136 (SPAdes) (version 2) | ecosystem: Environmental > Aquatic > Marine > Oceanic | place: Arctic Ocean...
CAGTAAATAATTCCCCATAGTTCCACAGTACCCGGAACTATCGAGAAATTAAAATAGTATTTCCCCTACACCATCCTTAATACGAAGAATGTTATAGCTTTTAGCAATTATATGTACATCCTTTTCTGCGTGAACGGTAGATGGAGGTGCGTTGATATACGCACCATCATTAGACAATGTCATTTGTATAATAATGTCTTTGATCATACTGAAGTTTACGTTTCCAGATGGTTCTATATTATCTGGGTGTAACGCGAAACTGTACATGGTTAAATTAGATTCATACGGTGTTTGTTTGTGGTGAACATCGGGTATACACGCAGATAGAAATTGATGAGAACCCGTTGTATCATCCAAAATTGTTAGTCCATCGCATGTTAATGTTACATATTTCTGGCGCATATAAATACATGGTACCGGTTTTTGGAATACTGCGCGAAGACCTGGTGTGCTCTGGTACGCATTTAAAGTATTAATTTCTTCAGTGGTAAATATTTGATATTTCTTTTTTACTATAAAATAAAGTTCTTTGACACAATTTTTTAAATTCAATCTATAATTTTCAGTGGTTATCCCACGTCCCATAGTAAACGCATTATGTTGATTCTGTTCAATTAAAAGATCTTTACATAAAGATCTAAATTTAATTCGTTCAGCTTTATCTAAATGTATAACATCCATATCAAGTTTGAAATCTGAAAGTTGAAAATTGGTAGTTTTATGATCGTTTGCATAATCCCATTGTGATACCACTTGCGTCGATTGCGCATATTGATTCAGTATATTTGATGGAAAAAGAACCTCTCTACCATCTCGAAGTTTCATACGTATTTTGAGTTCCTGAGATTGTATAGCGCATAATGGAAACCCGTGTTTGGGTCGATCGTGAAAATAAAATGGGAGATCTACGACAAATTTTGTAAGAATGCCGTCTTGTAGTAGACGATGAAATTGTCCATTAACACGACGTGAACTGTGAAGAAAATTTCCCTCAACAAACGGGTACGGTCCGTATTCTTGAATGAAGTCGTTGGGATTAAATCGCATCCCATGTAGATGTAGATTTGTATCTTTATACGTAGAAGGTGAGCGTGTGGTAGTATAAATATGTATATCATCTGACGTGATTCGATCAATTAACTGATCACCTAAATAAAGATCGATGTACTCAAATACACTTATACCAAATTGGTCTACTGTATACACTCCTGCAGTGTCAGTATTAAGTATATTCAGATTTGGGAGGGAGCTGTATTGTGAATAACTTACCAGATCTTTAGCAATACTAAAACTGATTGACATACCATTTATTATATCACCACTATTAGCTGGTATAGAAATTTCTACATGATCACCAGTCTGTACAATTTTTTCATTATCTGATCTTATACTAATCGTTTCTTTCGCAAAATGTGTATGTTTCGAAAATAAATGATTGAAAAATGTAAAATCTGGTTCACGGGTTAATTGCTCAGTTAAAAATCCACTTGTAGCAATTTGAACTTTACCAGCCATTATATTATTTACATATTAAAATTTTAAGCCACATAACCCACTTGAGTAATGTAAAATATTGTAACTCAAGGCATATATCTGACATTCGTTTACCTGTCCACCAGTTTCGGGTATCGTTATTTCAAACTCCTGGTTAATGATACGACTAAAATTGACATGTCCCGTTGGTTCTTTCTTTAGGGGATACATGGCGAATGAATGAGAACCTATTTCCAATTTATCATTCTTCCAGTTATTCATTCCCGAATATGTAGTTGTCTTTGAGTTGCGATATATGAGTTTTTCGGGACCGTCATCGAACACAATTTTATTATTGAATAAAAGTTTAGCATTTGTAAATCTTATATTTTCCATAAAATCGGTCGCGGCGATCTCTGGGCCGCCGGCGGAAACAGGTATAAGCCTCGTTGCTGCTCGATCTTTATCTTTTTTACCTACAAAAAAATAAAGTGTTTTAACTGGGTTTTTAAAATTGAGTTGGAGTCTTCTTGTTTCTCCGCGCGGGACATCAAATCGTCTTAATTGGAGTTGACTTATAACATGTTCAATAGGTCTACTTTTTAAATAAGCTAATTCTTCTGTATCTAAGTATGCATATGTAGTTAATATAGATACACTACCCATTGGTATATATTGTTGGCAAACTTCACGTATGTCATCCGGTGTTACCGGAGGGGACGGTGGAAAAACATATTTTACAAGACTGTACCAGATTAAGTCCGGATCAGTTATTATACTTCCTAAGGGCTTGAACTTTATTTTGATATAACAGTTCTGTTTTTGTAGTTTACACGCAAGTAATGCTGATTTCAAATTATCATGGAAATAGAAAGGTAAATCTACGTATACAGGTGGTAACTCCCGACGGATTTCTGTGTTAGTAAATAAAAACGACGCCTGATCAGTTGAATCACCTCTTACAAAAGCAGCTGATTCTTTATTCGCTTCATATAAAGCTCGTTCATACGCAATTTTATTATAGACTTCAAGCCACTTAGAAGTTAATCTCTGTATATGCATACCACCAATGTACAAATCGACGTGATCAATCAAATGAACAGCTTGATAAGCATTACAAAGCCCATATGGCATTGACTGATACCAGACAGGGAAGCCAGTTTCCTCACCGGAAATAGTTCCGGTTCCCGTAGTTGGGAATTTTAGATTATATCTAAGTGTCATTTTTGTAACGATGTCACCTGCGTCAAGTGGTATAAAACAAATTGATTCTTTGCCATAATCTGCGCCAGTAACCGGAATTTCGAGTGTATCAATAGCAAATTTTGTATGTTTTTTTAAATTGAATAAAAAATGTGATTGTGTTGGAATTCCATTGATCCATTCATTCTGTAAGCCTCTACTTGCTAATTGTAGCCTACCTGACATACTTAATTTTAGCCATTATTTTTTTAACTCATAAAAGATACAAATCCATTTTCAAATTTTAACATATTGTAGCCGGTATAATATAGATACATCGTGAAATTTTCAAGTGAAAATTGGGGGTTAGCCGTACTGATCAAGGTATCTACGCTTAAATCCGAGAGTTCTATATGTAGTTGCGTTTTGTCAGAATTTAATTGTGAAAAATCTAGAAATCCCGAAGGTTGTGTACTTTTTGGATAAAAAGCAAAACTATAAGAATATATATCATTATTACGTAAAATATTATTCATCCTATTCTCTGTTTGGTCCGCCCCTGGCACCCCTTTACTATTAGGAAATAAACCAGATTCTGATAGTTTTGCCGTGTAATGTACATATCGCTTAAAATATCCTGCATCAATTTTCGTTATTCGTGGGAATATTTCACCATTTAACGCCAGTGTTGCACGTCCTAATATAGTTATGGTGTACTGAAAGTTATAACGAGAACCCCTGAAATTCATCCGATTGTTTACCTTGAGGTTATCATACTCCCCTTCATCCTCGTAATACTTTGATCTAAAAAACCAATGAAACATCTTTACGGGTATAGTTGGTTCTAAATTTATACTAAAGGTTCGGTCATTTTTTAAATGTATATCCCTAGAACTATGTTTCATCATAAATTCAGTAGTTATTGTTACGGGCTGTGTTTTGTAATACAAACGTTCTTCATTGGATAAAGTGATTTCTTCTGTGACAATCTTAAAGTTATCAATAATTTCTGGATGTAAATCCCGTTCACTAAGATTTGTGTAGATAAAATAAGTAGGTTTATGAAATTCAATCTCAAATTGAATAGTTTGTTTATCTATACTACACACGGGGAATGGGGGTTTATTTTGTTTATTTTGTTCATATGCGTCTCCTCCATAATTTTGCGCAAAAAAGAATGGTATATGAATAAATAAATTATTTTGTGCATCTAAATCAGTGTCTCCAGTTGCCTTATTTAGATTATATTGTGCATTCAGTGATAGTTTTTGATCGTAACTTTTATACAAATTATCGAAAATTGTGAACATTTCAGTATCAATTTCTTGTAAAATGAGCCCATCCACAGTCATTTTTATATTTTTTATAAGTCTTCTCCCCACTAAATCGCTATACCCCCAACCTGATTCGAGCGCTGGTAATGCGATTTTTACCCATATATTTGTAAGAAGATCACCCATATTTTTAGGATGGAATTCAACCTTGACTGTATGCCCGAATGGCCACCACTCATTTTTTTGGAGATTATCAACCGTATGGGTGCGGTGATACTTACGAAAATGAGAATTATGTTTATGGGACGGATTAAATAAAGAATCTTTAGATTTGGTAGAAAGGAGATGTGTATCCTGCATCCCAATAGCGTTGAGGGCAATGTTCGCAGCCTCACCCATACTTATCTACTGCTCACATATTTTTAATATCATTCTTCCACATGGTGATATTGAAAATCTGTATAGAGTCATTAAAATAGTATTTGACCTATACCATTATTGATACGAATAATGTTATAGCTTTTAGCAATGATTATTACCTGTTTTCTGAAATATATTGGTCCTCCTATACCAGGGGAAGCTGGATGACTTCCATCAGTTTGTAGCTCCATCGTCAATTTTGCATCTTTTATTACACTAAAATCTAAATGCCCACTTGGCTGTAATTCACCTGGTTGTAAAGCAAAACTATATACACCTATATTACGGAATATGGGTGAGCGTTTATGATATGTATTTGGTATAGTTATTGACAAGAATAAATTATTCCCCGTAGTTTCATTCAAAATTGATATTCCATCACATGTTAAAGTTACAAAGTTCTGTTTTGAATACATGAGTGGAACATATTTTTTACCATATACACTCGTTTTCCAATCAGCGAATCCACCTGGGTAACCACTCAAATCAACTGCACGCATTTGATCTAGTAGTGATATCTGTGCATCTGTCCATTTTTCGTACTTTTTTGCTATAAAATACATCTCTTTTACTGGATTTTTCAAATCCAATTTAAATTCACCAAATTTAGATTGTGGTTCGATGCTAAATGTGTTATGTTGATGTTGTTCTATTAATAGATTAATAGGTTTAGACTGTAATTTACATCGTTCAGTTTTATCTAAGTGTACTAAATCAAGGTTAACTGTAAAATTTTCCATTTCAAGTTGTCGTTTAAGTCTCTTTTCGGCTATAGGATTCCACATTCCCATGTATGGTAGATTTGCTTCCGGGTCCCCATACGCCCCCCCTACAAAGATAGTTTCTTGTGAAGTTCTTAATTTTATTCGAAGTTTAAGTTCCTGTTTATTAATGGCACACAAGGGAAACCCATATTTAGGGCGGTTATGAAAATAGAATGGAAGTTGTATTCTAAAATTCGCACCTTGAAACGCCATTAGATGCTGACCGTCTAACCATCCCTGGACCTGAATTCCGTACCCTTGCCCTTTGAAATACTTACCATGCATAGCTTCTAAACTTGGTGAATACGAATCAGGTACGTTTAATTCATTATAAATAAAAATATCATCCCCGGTTATCTTATCGATAAGTTGATCTCCTAATAATAATTCTACATGTTCAATCACAGAAATTCCGAATTTATCAGTTAAACTAATTAATGGCGTCGTATTCTCCGTGGGGTAGTTTGGCGCTTGGCCGTATGTAGGAACAGTACCATCTATTAGAGTCGGTAATTTAGATTTATCACAACTAAATGACAATGTTATCCCTTTGAGAATATCACCATTTTTTGCTGGAATCGTCGCCTCAATATAGTCACCTGTATATATTTGGTTATCAAAATCTATTTTAAAATTTTCATTTGCCCAATTGGTATATTTATTATATTTTTTGGTAAAAAATGAAAATGATGGATTATCCAGTAATTGGTCACCGATAATACCTTTTGATAATATCTGGATGCGACCAGCCATATATTGTTATATGATTAATATTTTAAGCCACATAATCCACCCGAGTATACCATCATGTTATAACTCGTAGAATAAATATTAACTTCAAGAGTATCACCGACTAACATTTGAGTCATGCCTACTGGTATGGCTGTGATGAATTCTGGATTAATTACAAATTTTTGATCAATTATACGACTGAAATTTAAATGACCAGATGGTTCATTGTCCAAAGGGTATAATGCAAATGAATAACTACCAGATTCATCACGCCGAATATTACCTACATATGCACTTTCCTCACTAACCGACGAGTAGTCATTTTGACTTTGTGCGGATTTGGAATTAATTAATGAATTTTCATGTACTAATTTAATATATGAGTCATCAAAAATATAATTACCATTGATTTTAAGTCCCACTGAAGAAAATGAGGTAGTCATCATATACTGGTAGCGAGAATTGAATACATTTGGTGTATATCCATAGGCTTTTATAAAATCTTGTAATCGTGATTTTTTTATTGTGAAAAAATATAAATTTTTAACTGGATTAACCAGGTTTATTGGTATCTCCGTCGTATGATCATGATCATCATTTTTTTTAATTATATCATGTTGGTGTAAATTAACTTGTGTAATTAATTGGTTAATTGGTCGTGATTTCAAAAAGTTTGATTCATCACGGTCTAAAAAGGTAAATTTTGTTAACAATGAAGCTGACTCTATCTGTGTATCAAGTGTATATGGTATCAAAAATGGATGTAACAATTTATCAAAAGATTTAAATTTAATTTTCACATAACAATTTTGTTTATTGAGTTTACATGCTAGTATAGATGCTGGTAAATTATTATAAAAATAAAATGGTAAATCTATGTACATTTGTTTTAAGTTCCATATGTGTTCCACGATATCACTAGTATCTAACGTGGTTGTGGTCGTATTCTCGAATACATAAACGTTTCTTGATTTGTTTCCTGCAATAACAGTATTGCCATCAGTATAAACAGAGTCACCTTTACCAGATCCACTTGGGGTGAATTTTATTTCATAACTCCACCCAGAAGTCAAGTCTCCCGGTGTGTCACGTCTGTATATATATATACCATCTGCGCCATATGATGCTGTGGCCCCGATTACTATGATATCATTCTTTATCGACACACTATCACCAAAAAAATTAGACATAGCACCATCACCTGGTGTCAATGTAGTCGTCAGCATCCACTCGATAGGGCCCCCTGAAACGTGTACCCGACGCGTGTATACAAATGCCTCGTAAAAGTATGTATCAGTCGACAATACATATCGCCCTCTCCTAGCCCCAACCAATAAAGTGTCACCACTGAGTGATACAGACCTACCGAAATCACCAAACGCCCCACTTACTGAATATTCTTGACTCCATCCAGAAGTTAAGTCTCCCAGTGTGTCACGTTTGTATACATAGACGCGATTTGCACCGTCACCCCCAATTGCTACTCTATCACCACTGAGTGAAACTCTAAAACCTGTATTATAAGCTAATGAAAGAGTAGCACGTAAAGTCCATGTAGAATTGAGAGTTCCCGGTGTGGTACGTGTGTATATATAAACATAATTCGACCTCCAGGTTCCAACCGCTAACGTGTCACCTTCGAGTGATACAGACGCACCGAAATAAGGTCTATTAAGCGAAGTATTTCCGTCAATTGTATGACGTAGAGTCCAGCTAGAATTAATGTTTCCAGGTGTGTCACGTGTATACACACACACACTTCCAACAAAAAATGACCCACTTATTTTCTGTTTCGACATTCCCACTATCAATGTATCGCCATCGATAGACACACTGCTACCAAAACCTGGACTAGAAGACTCACCATTACCTGTATTTGACAACCTCACACTTTGAGTCCATCCAGATGCTGCGTCTCCGGGTGTATCACGTGTAAATACGTATACAGCATTATCCGCATCGGCTCCAACCACCACTGTATCACCATCGAGAGCCACTTGTTCATCTTCAGCAAAATCGTCAGAGGAATTACCACCAGTAGCTTGTAAATTTGCTACCTGCTGAAAACCATTTATAGTTACAAAGGTGTTATTAGTACCAATAACCTTGGGTGTGGAACCATAAGGTATCTTAGCGGCTTGAGTTTGGTAGAGAATAGAATTAGTGAAAACGTAACTAGCCGTATTATATTTATGGTATAAATAAATCCAATCACTCGTGATTTTTTCTATAAGAGTTCCACCAATATAAAGTTCTGCGTAATCTATTGCGTGTATACCAACGTTAGCCGTAAATGGATCGTCATATCTTTCACCATACGCTCCATATCCATTATGTCCCACACTACCTGTAAAATGTTCCGAACTTATAGAAGCTTTATAAAATAACTTATATCGAAGTGTAAATGTATTTATCAAATCACCGGAATCTATTGGTATGATACACATGGTTTCTTCGTCAAACTTAGCATTTACTAAAGGACTTTCAATTGTATTAAATGCAAATTTAGTATGTTTTTTAAAATTGGATAAAAAATGTGAAAATGTAGGATTTCCTGATATGAATTGATTTTGTAATCCAGTTATGGCTATCTGTAATTTTCCTGACATAGATAACTCTTATTTGAATAACATATTTTCTTTTTAAGCAAACGATACAAAACCATTACTAAATCGAAGAATTTTAAAACCTGTATAGTACATATGAAATTTATATTCGGGGTTGACCAAACGGCTTGGGCCGATTGATGATCCATTGCCACCGTGTAGAATGTCTAAATTTTCAAGTAATTCGAAGTGAAGTTTGGTTTTTTCAGAATTTAACCCAGAAAAATCAAGAAACCCGGACGGCATTGTACTTTTAGGGAATAATGCAAAATTATATGAATATATAATATTTAACAAATAATTATCTACGGGAGGTGGGTATGGTGTGGGCCTTGGGCATAAACCTGATACAGATAATTGTGATTGCATTGGTACATAAATAAAAAAGTATTCATGATCAATATTAGATATATTAGGGAATCGCTCACCATTTAAGGAGAAATATGCATTCTTCAATACATTTCCAGAACCTGTCTTCGGCGCCCCACCGCCCTGTTGTGCTTTACTGAAATTGAACCTATTTGACGTAACACGAGCTCTTATCGTCGGAAGGGGGTCGGCTGACTCTATATGTCTATATTCATCTTCATCTTCGTATCCCTTGTACCGAAAAAACCAATGAAAACACTTGACAGGTATTGAAGGTTCTAATTGTACTTCAAATAGTCGTTTATTTGTTTCTAATGGTATACTTGAATGTTTATTAACAAAATCACAAATAAATTCTCGATTGTTCTTTTTAAAAAAGAGTGACTCTTCATTAGAAAGTGTGATTTCTTCAGTTATAATTTTAAATTCTTTTAATTTTTTAACTGTTGGGGCGACTGGGGGTCCCCGTCCGATATCTCCACCGATCGTATAGTTTGGTACACCAATCGTAAAGAACGACTGTTTAAAAAAATCGATCTCGAGTCTTATTTTCTGTTTATGAATTGCACACAGTGGAAATGGAATTTTATTTTGTTTATTATTTGAATATACATCTCCACCAAAATTTTGACTAAAAAAGAATGGAATATGAATGTACATATTATTATATCCTGCGTCGATCTCAGTTGAGCTGGCGCCTACTATATTTCGATTGTATGCTGCATTTGCACTTATTTTTTGAGATTCTGTTTGATATAAATTATCGTGAATAATACACCAATCCGCAGTTATTTCCTCTAATATTTGTTCATCGACAATAAATCTAATACTTTTTATTATTTTTCTTCCCAATAACTGTAAATCCCAAGACCAAGAGTCAGTTTCGGCATCTATGATAACACCCTCACCGCTGCTGGAGGAGATACTGCCTGGTACATTATATCGTTGCCAATTATGACCCATATCTATAAAAAAGTCAAAGCTGGAATCACCGAAGCCTCCGAGTTGCCAGAACGTAGAATTTGGAAAACCGGGACCAGGATCCCCCGCAGCGTAAAGTGCAGCCCATAAAGCATCGTAGGATGTATAATCACTTGCTTCTAGAGTCGTTCCGAATATATATATTTCAGCTTCTTCCGTTACGAAAGTTATACCAGTGGTCCATTTCGGTAGCTTAATGTTTATCCATAAATTTGTAAGAAGATCCCCCATACTTTGTGGGTTCAGAGTAACCCGGACTGTTTCCCCAAATGGCCACGTCGGAATATTACCATCTTCAATTACATCGTGTACATTGTGA
>Ga0209709_10005350_pt1 | contig 10117 bp, 9 predicted proteins | sample ArcticOcean_MG_C_2_FD_187435 | JGI IMG/M metagenome (GOLD analysis project Ga0209709, IMG submission 187435) | Marine microbial communities from western Arctic Ocean - ArcticOcean_MG_CB4_136 (SPAdes) (version 2) | ecosystem: Environmental > Aquatic > Marine > Oceanic | place: Arctic Ocean...
TGAAAAAAATAAAAAAAAAGCCAGCTAAAAAAACACCTGTAAAAAAAAAGCCAGCTAAAAAAAAACCTGTAAAAAAAAGACCAGTTAAAAAAACATCTGTAAAAAAAAAGTCAGTTAAAAAAACACCTGTAAAAAAAGGTGTTGGTTTAATATCAAGAATAATTAAATTTCAGCATGCTTTAAAACCACAATTTAATTTTAAAATAAATTTTAGTCTTGAAAAACACATTCAGGCATTTTTTGATATTTTTGCCAATAAAATATTTGAATACAAAGTATTGAAAGCAGAAGATAAAAGAAAAAGAAAATTAGATGAAATCGAAAAAAAAGAAAAAGAAAGGATATCATTACAGAAAAAAAAATTACAAAATGAAGAGTTACAGACCAAACTTAAAGAAAAAGCTTTAAAAGATGAATTTAAATTAGAAAAAGAAAGAACAAAAGATATAAAACTATTTTTACGCAAAGAGCAGGCTTTACTCAGAATCGAACAAGCAGAAAGACAGAGGCAATTTTTAAAACAATTGCAGTTAGAAAAACAAATAGAAAAATTTAGAATAAGAGAAGTCAAAGAACTAGAAAAGTTAGAAAAAATTTCTCTTAAAGAAAAAAGAGAAGACTATGCTGGACTTCAACAAAGAATAGAAAAATTAAAAGATAAATATAGAATTATAAGAGATCAAAAAATCAGAGAAAGAGTAGAAGCTTTAGGTGTTAAAATTGTAGGTGATGAGGATAGAGAAACTTTATTACAAAAAGAAAAAGAATATACTGCTGCAAGACAAAAGATTGAACTTTCATTAGAAAGTTTTTATAGAAGTGCCAGCAGTTTAGTTTTTCAACTTAATAAACGCCATGTAACTAGACATATGTCAATTTTTAGATGTATTGATCGAAGGTTTGAAACTGGTGAAATATTTATTAAATGGGATGAGTCTGAAGATGATAAATGGTTACTTTTAATTTATATAAAAAATAATTCACCAGATGAAGGAATAGTAATTGAAGATAAAGCTAATCCTGATCAAAATATATCACATGAATTTAAGTCAAATGAAATTTTTAAAGCATCAGATTTAATGGTTGATTCTCTTACGCAGTTAATTGCTCGTACTAGGGCTAATAAAAGTTAGATCAAATATTAAGACCATTTACCAATTCTTCTAATTCAATAATTAAGTTATTATTTACCCTAGTTGGATTAATCATTTTTAATTTTTTTAGATTATTTAACACCATTAAATATTTTTTTTGTTTTAAAAGTATTTGTATTTTCCCAGATAATGCACCGAAATGCCTGGGTTCTATTTTTAGAGTACTATCTATATCCTTTAATGATTGGTCATATTTCACAATAAGGTACATTAGTGTTGCCCTCTTATTCCAAGCCTCAGCCCACATAGGATCTTTTTCAATTATATTATCGAATATTTTAAGAGCGAATTCATAATTACCACCATCCATAATTGTCATTCCAAGTTCTAACTTATCTGTAAGATTAGGGTTTGACGGATGTTTATGCCAAAGAGACCAGATTTTTTTTTCAATAATTTTAGCATTATTAATATTTTCTGTTTTTTTTAAATTTTGAAGAAGGATATTGATTTTATTTTTTTGAGTAATATCAGCAATAGAATGTGCACTTATAATGCATAAAAAAAATACTATCAGGTTATGTTTAATCACTAACATAAATTGAAACTCCTCTAGAATTTATATCTACATCAAATTTTTTATGTAAAGGAGGGAAAGCTCTCTGAGAACAGTCTAGCCTATCACAAGTCCTACAAGAAACACCAATAGGTATCTCTGCTGTCTTGTCACTAACATTAATGTTTTCAGTATATACAAAATCTTTTGCATATTTTGCATCGCAACCCAATCCTATTGACAGAATACTTTTAGTTTTACCAAATCTCCCAACACCCTTTTCAACTGTTCTGGCAATACAAACATATTTTTCACCATTAGTCATCTTGCTTACTGCTGCCTGAATAACACCGGGTCGTGTAAAGGCAGAATAGACATTCCATCTTGGACATGCACCACCATATCTTGGTATTTCAATTCCTGATAAAGAAAATCTTTTTGAAATATTGCCAGCCATATCAACTCTCAACATATGAAATGGGATGCCAGGTAATTTAGGATCCTGTAAACAGGTTACCCTATGAGCAACTTGTTCAAAAGAAGTTGCAAATGTATTTTGCAAAAGTTCTAAATCATATTTTAATTTTTTACACTCAGTATGAAAAGGTTTGTAAGGCATTAAGATTGCGGCACCACAATAATTCAACAAAGCAACCTGTGTTAATTTTTTAGACTCTTCTGAAGGAAAAGAAAATTTTGATAAGTAGTCATTAATTATATCTAAAGCACCTTCCTGCGCGATTTGAGCAGCAGCATGTAATTTTTTTGTTTCCAACGAATTATAATCACTTAGCAAAAGTTCTTTTTTATTTTTAATATAAATTTTTGAAAAGGGTTTTCCTTCTTCAGGAATTATATCTTTAACTATTATGGAATATTGTGTTTTTAAATATTCACATAAAGCGATATATCGTGTTCTATTATTATTTTGAATTTTATCAAAAACTTTATTTGCAAACTCTTCTAGTTTTGGAAAATAGTTTTTGTTTTCTTGAAGAAAGTCTGAAATTACCTCGCCTGGAAATGAGTTTTTTCTATTATCAACTATTTTACCTGATATTTTTTCTATTTTGTTTATAAGTTCATGATCCTTTTTTTTAAGAATATCTCCTAGCCTCACCAAAGCCCTACCTATTTTTGGATTTGTGCCAACAAGATCTTTAACTTCAGGACCAAGGATGTCTAAATCTTCAAATAACTTATCATCAAGAATTTCTGAAATAGTATTTTCTAAGTTAATATCTGATTTAGACGTTAAGTCTGAAAGTTGGATATTTAATTTTTCACAAACTTTAAGTAATAGATCTCCATCTATTTTTCTTTTTCCACTTTCAATTAAATTTAAATAACTTGGAGAAATGGAGAGCTCTTCAGAAAGTTTATTAGCTTGCAAACCTAGTTGTCTTCTAAAAGCCTTTATTTTTGGCCCTATTTTTAAATCTATTTGACTCATATGCTTATTTTGTAAATTTTGTAAATTTAAATTTACAATAAATTTCTATGTTTTACAAGGTTTATAGAGATTTAATTGGATTTTGTAAATTTAGTAAATTATAAAATTTACATGAACAATAAAAATATAAACAAAAATAAAGAAAATCAAAGCGAAATTAACGAAAACAATGCTCAGAATCAATTTAGTCAATCTGGTATTTACCTTAGAGATGATCATTGTGATTGGGGTTCAAGTGGAATGAATGAATTCACTCAAGAATATAGTGAAGACAAGTAACTGCTTTTACCGTTAATTTACTATACTATCTAATTTTATTAAAACATAACCAGGGATTTAATAATTATGAGTTCAGAAGCTAAGGTTTCTTACGATTTAAAAAGATTTTCAGGAATTAAAAAAGACTATACCTCAGAAGAAGTGGAGCGATTACGAGGTTCTATTAAAATTGAATATTCGATGTGCAAACATCAATCTAAAAAATTATGGGATCTGTTAAATTCAGAACCTTATATTAATACTTTAGGATCATTGTCTGGAAACCATGCTATTCAACATGCAAAAGCAGGGTTAAAAGCAATTTATTTAAGTGGTTGGCAAGTAGCTGCAGATGCTAATACAGCAGGTGAAATGTACCCAGATCAATCTTTGTATCCATACGATAGTGCTCCAAAATTAGTCGAGTCGATGAACAATGCTTTAGTTAGAGCAGACCAAATTCAGCATATGGAAATTACAGATGGTGACATGAAATCAAAAGATAGAACGGATTATATGCTACCAATCATTGCTGATGGTGAAGCAGGATTTGGGGGACCTTTGAATGTTTTTGAATTGACAAAAAAATTTATTAAAGCAGGTGCTGCTGGAGTTCATTTTGAAGATCAATTAGCTAGTGAAAAAAAGTGTGGGCATATGGGTGGAAAAGTTTTAGTCCCAACAGGTACTATGATTAAAAACTTAAAAGCAGCAAGATTAGCTGCTGATATTGCCGATGTACCATTGATAATATTAGCAAGAACAGATGCTAATGCTGCAAAATTAATTACTAACGATCATGATGAAAATGACAAATCATTCTTAACAGGCAAAAGATCTCCAGAAGGTTTTTATTATGTTAAACAAGGAATAGAACAGGCTATCTCAAGAGGATTAGCTTATGCACCGTATTCAGATTTAATATGGTGTGAAACAGCCACACCCAACCTTGAAGAAGCTAAAAAGTTTGCAGACGCAATACATAAAAATTTTCCTGGTAAATTATTAGCTTACAATTGTTCTCCCTCATTTAATTGGAAGAAACATTTGTCAGATGCTGAGATTGCAACATTCCAACAAAAAATTAGTGAAATGGGATATAAGTTTCAATTCATTACGCTTGCTGGCTTTCATACACAAAATATTGCAATTTTTGAACTTGCTGAAAAATATAAAACTGAAGGTATGACTGCTTATTCTAAAATTCAAGAACTTGAATTTGCAAGAGAAAAAGATGGATACACTAGCGTCAAACACCAAAGAGAAGTTGGAACATCTTATTTCGATGCAGTATCAAATACTATAAGTATCGGAAAAAGTTCTACGACTGCAATGGAAGGCTCAACAGAAACTGAGCAATTTTAAAGGGTTACCTTTACCCCTAGATATCATTTTATTATAGCTATTGTTTCTTTAATTGTTTTTTATTCTTTAAATATAAAAAAAAAGCAATAATTTCATAAGTTATTGAAAATAAACTAAAGATTATTGGTAGTTTAAAAAAATAGTAGAGAAATTTGTATTTAGGAATTTTTTTCCAAATTAACAAAAATGCTCGGGCTCCAATAACTATCTGATTTTTATCTTTTACGTGTAATCTTCTTAGAAGCGATTTATCATCTTGTAGGGTTTGATTTTCAGCATCCTTATTACCAGTAATATCTACCCATTCAATATCCTCAATTTTTTGTTTCTTATAGTGATTTATTTCAGCTCTACAAATACCACAAGATTCATTGTAAAAAACTTTCATAATTTTATTTATTAGTTAGCTAAAATAGTGAAAGTTAGCTAATTTGTACATGCGTGAATTTCAACAATTGAAAAAAAAATAAAATTCTCTAAATAAGTAATATGAACGATTTTTTTACCAAAACAGATTTATCTAGAAAAGACGCTGAAAATATTATCTCTGACACTCTAAATAAGTGTGATGATGGTGAACTTTATCTAGAAAATTCAAAAAGTGAATCAATTGTGTTGGATGATAATAAGATCAAAAGCTCCACTTACAGTTCTGATTTAGGTTATGGTTTAAGAGCTGTGACAGGAGAGGTTGTTGCATATTCTCATTCTAATGAAATTTCAAAAGATTCTTTAAAGCAATCAGCTAATAATTTAAATTCAACTTTGAAATCACAAAAAGGTACGTATAATCATGAAATACACAAGACTAATGAAAAATTTTATAAAGATATTAACCCCATAGAAGAAAAATCACTTCAATCAAAATTAGAACTCTTAAAAGAAGTTAATAATTACACAAGAGCAAAAGGTGGCATTGTTCACCAAGTAACTGCTAGTTTTTCAGGAGAACACAAGTCTATAGAAATAATTAGATCAGGTGGAGAAGTACTGACAGATGTCAGACCTTTAATTCGTTTTAATGTTTCTGTAATGCTTGAAAAAAATGGAAAAAAAGAAACAGGAGTTTATGGGATTGGTGGACGTCAATCATATGATGAATATCTTAAAGATGATAATTGGAAAAAAGTATGTGATGAAGCATTCAGAATTGCTTCAGTAAATTTGGATAGTAAACCTGCACCTGCTGGAGAAATGAAAGTTGTTTTGGGTTCAGGATGGCCAGCGATACTCATTCATGAAGCCATAGGACATGGTTTAGAAGGAGACTTTAATAGAAAAAAAACATCTGCCTTTCATGATTTAATGGGACAGAGAGTTGCAAGTGAGGGTGTTACAATTGTTGATGACGGGACGCTTCACAATAGAAGAGGTAGCTTAACAATTGATGATGAAGGAACCCCCACAGAGAAAACAGTTTTAATTGAAAATGGTATATTAAAAAATTTCATGCAAGATCGTTTGAACGCAAGATTAATGAATACCAGGTCTACAGGAAGTGGCAGAAGAGAAAGCTATAAACATGTTGTTCTTCCTAGAATGAGAAACACAATGATGTTAAATGGAAAATATTCTCAAGAAGAAATGATCAAATCGGTTGATAAAGGCATATTTGCAGTAAGCTTTGGAGGAGGTCAGGTTGATATTACCTCAGGAAAGTTTGTATTTAATTGTACTGAAGCTTATGAAATTATAAATGGAAAAATAGGTGGTCCCATTAAAGGGGCAACATTAATAGGTGACGGCCCATCAATTTTAAAGGAAGTTTCATTAGTTGGAAATAACATGATGCTGGATCCAGGCATTGGTACATGTGGAAAAGCTGGACAAGGTGTGCCAGTTGGAGTTGCTCAGCCCTCAATTTTGATTGATAAAATGACTGTAGGTGGAACTCAATTATAAATTATATGGTTAAAGATCAAGATTATTTAAAAAAAACAGCATCTTTTTGCATAGACTTAGCAAAAAAACTAGGTGCAACAGATGCGACAGCAGCAGTAGGGCACTCAATTTCTGAAACAGTTAATTTTAGAAATAGAAAACTAGATGAGTCTGATAGATCAGATAGTTTAGGAGTTGGTTTAACAACTTATATTGGAAAAAAAAAATCTAGTATTTCATCGTCAAATCTAACAGAAGAAAATATTAAAAAATTAATAGAGAGATGTATTGATACAACAAAAATTACACCTGAAGATGAATTTAATTCTTTACCAGATAAAGATTTGCTAGTAAAAAAAATTAATGATTTAAATTTATATGATGATGATCATATAGAGAATGATGAAAAAATAGAATATTTAAAAGAAGTTGAGGAAGCTGCCTTTGAAAAGAATGAAATTATTAATACAGAAACTGGATTTTCAGAGTCTAAATCAAATTTTATATTAGCGAACAGTGACGGGTTTTTAAATGGGTATAAATCTTCATCCTTCTCAGCATCTTGTGTGGCTGTTGCAAAAAATTCTAACAATAAAATGGAAAGAGATTATGAGTTTACAAGCACTTGTCACCTACATGATATGCTTAGACCAAAACAAATTGGATCATTGGCAGCTAAAAAAACTATTCAAAAATTAAATCCACAAAAAATAGAAAGTGAAAAAATAAGTGTTATTTTTGATAGAAGAATTTCGAAAGGAATATTAAGTGTCTTAGCAAGCGCAATATCAGCCTCTTCTATAGCAAGAGGGACCTCATTTTTAAAAGATAAAGTAAATGAAGAAATATTTTCAACCTCAATAAATATTTTTGACAAGCCTGATATAGTCAAGGGATTAGGCTCCAAGTATTTTGATGATGAAGGAGTTAAAACCAAGGAATTAAAATTAGTAGACCATGGTGTTTTAAAACATTATCTGGTTGATACTTATTATGGAAAAAAATTGAATTTAAAATCAAATGGTAGAAGTGGTGGAACAAGTAATTTATATTTTGAAAAAGGATCCATCTCATATAAGAATCTTTTAAAGTTAAATCAAAGAACGTTATATATTACTGAAACAATTGGTCATGGAAGTAATTTAGTTACTGGGGACTACTCAGTAGGTGCAACAGGGTTTATGGTAGAAAATGGGGTATTTAAATACCCTGTTAGTGAAATTACTATAGCTGGAAATTTTAATGATATGTTTAAAAATATAACTTTAGCAGATGATCTTGAGTTTAAATACTCCACTAATGCTCCAACAATGTTAATAGAAGGTATGGTCGTTGCAGGAAAATGAAGGACTTCTGCATTATTGGGTCGGGTATTTCTGGATCTACAATCGCTCACTCTCTTAGTAAAAAATATTCACTAGATGTATGCGATAAGGCAAAAGGTGCTGGAGGAAGATCGTCTAATAAAAAGTTTAATAAGCATGAAAGTTTTGATCATGGTCTTCAATATATTTCCCCAAAAAGTAGTCAATTTAAAAGATTTATAAACAACCTTATTACCAAAAAGATAGTTAAAAAATGGCCAGGGAAACATATATTTTTAAATAAAGATAAGAAGGAAAATAAAAAGCATATTAAAATAATTGGAAACAAAGGAAATAATTCTATTAGCAAGTATCTATTAAAAAATATTAACTGTATTTTTAATACTGAGCTTATAAAAATTACTAATAAAGATAAAATCTGGGAGTTAGATTTTTCCGATGGCACTAAAAGATTTTATAGATCTTTGATATTAACTTGCCCATTTCCTCAATTAAAAAAACTTTCAAAAAAATATATTAAACATTCGTTTATTAATAAAAAAGTTAAGATGGATGCCAATATCACAGTCATGATGGCAACTAAGAAAGTAAGAACAAATATTAATAGCTATTTTTTCTCTGATAAAATTTTGGGATGGGCAGCATATGAGAATAGTAAAAAAAGATTTAAAAGTGATTATGACTTATGGACGTTACAAAGCACTTATAAATGGGCAAATAAGGAAATAAATAAAAATAAAATTAATAAACTAGGTAATGCTAAAATATTAATTAATAGATTTTTTGAGCTTACAAATTTAAAAAAAGATAAAATTTTTCATATCCAGAATCATGGATGGAAATATTCATCAAATTCTAAACCATTAAATATTAAAAGTTATTGGAATAGTTCTATTAGGTTTGGAGTTTGTGCTGATTGGTTTGTTGGTTCAAGACTTGAGTCTGGCTGGTTGAGCGCTAAAGATCTATCTTTAAAAATTAAGAAGTAAATTTTTATTCAAAACTTTTCAATCTATATTCCCATTCACCCATTCTTGAGTATCTTATTTTAATAATCAAACCTGTATTCTTATCAAGCCAAATGTCAAAATTTAACTTTTTATCATCAGGAAGGTTTTGGTTTTTAGACTCAAGTTTAAAGTGCTCAGTTTCATAACTTTTTCCATAAAGATCAATTTTTTCTTTTGCAATAAATGTTATAACCTGTTTTTTAATACTGCCAGAGACAGGACTAATTTGACTTTCTGCTTGTAGTAATTTGTGGTTCCACCAGTTTCCTATAATATTATCTTTACTTGCCTTACCTGAATATGAAGACCCCTGAATTGTAAATTGATTATCTTCTGCATTTATTTCAAGATTTACAAATTTTACTTTTTTATTTTGTTTTGTTTTAGAACTAAAGGAAACTAGTTTATCATTTTTATATTTTTCTTCCCCGTAGCCTTCAATATCAAATATAGTAGCTCCTAATAATTTTACAGTAATTTTAGTTTGATTGGTTACTTGAACTTCATCATTTTTTGTTTTAAAAAAATAATAATTATACCCAATCAATTCATTGTTTCTAAAAATTTCCATCTCAATTTTTTTAAAATTTTTATAATGTGAAATATGAGCATTTAAATTTGTAGAAAAAAAAAGAAATAAGACAATATTTATAAAAATTTTTTTCATAATAAATATAAGAATAATAGACTTTCTTTTCCTGTGAAAGTGTATAATTAGTAAAATCATGTTTTTGTCTATAAAAAATGTCCCTAAAGTTTCATGGAGCTCAGATAAACCTTTTAATTTGAAACCAAAAGTTTCAACATCCTTTTTTTTGTGTTTTGGTTTAATTCTATTTGGATTAGGTGAGGGATTGTTAATTGTTTCAGCAGCAGGAGCTTCGCCATGGAGTGTTCTTGCACAAGGTATTAATTTAAATATTAATCTTTCTGTTGGAATAACAACTATATTTATCAGTATAGTTGTCTTAGTTTTTTGGTTTCCGTTAAATCAAAAACCTGGAATTGGAACAATTCTAAATGCCTTAATTATTGGTCTGGCGATTGATTTCTGTATCAAGTTTGTGCCAACACCAGAAAATTATATTTCTCAATTATTGTTAGCCATCATAGCTGTACTTATAGTTGGATTAGGTGGTGGAATATATCTGGTTGCAAATTTAGGGCCCGGACCA
>Ga0209709_10005353_pt1 | contig 10116 bp, 12 predicted proteins | sample ArcticOcean_MG_C_2_FD_187435 | JGI IMG/M metagenome (GOLD analysis project Ga0209709, IMG submission 187435) | Marine microbial communities from western Arctic Ocean - ArcticOcean_MG_CB4_136 (SPAdes) (version 2) | ecosystem: Environmental > Aquatic > Marine > Oceanic | place: Arctic Ocean...
TATTAATTAGTATATATTAATTATGAAATTTTGTACATCTTGTTCTAATATGTATTATATTAAATTAGAAGGTGAAAATTGCGATAAAATATCATATTATTGTAGAAATTGCGGAAATAACAACAATGAATTAATGGAAGACGGTAAATGTATTTTAAAAGAAAATATTACAAAAAATGAAAATAAATTTAATATATCTATCAATAAATACACCAAATTAGACTGCACTTTACCTAGAATTAATTATATTAAATGCCCTAATGAAAAATGCAATAGCAATGCCAGCGATTTTGATTTAAATAATAGAGAAATTATTTATATTAGATATGACCATGTAAATATGAAATATATGTATTTGTGTTCTCATTGTGACTTTACTTGGAATACTGAAAAATAATATTTATAATTTTATAAAAATTGAATTAATTATTTATTAAATACAATTAAATAATAAATAATAATAATAATAATAATAATGAATCAACCAGATGAGTTAAATGTAAATATTGATAATGTAGAAGAAGATAATGAATCTGTACTAACTGATAATAATGAAGAAGAAGATTTAGATGAAGAAGAAAAAGAAGAAACTTTAGATATAGAAGAAGAACCAGACGCACATCCACATCCACTTGCAGACGAAGATGAAGATGAAGATGACGATGAATATCAAGGCGACGAAGAAATAAATAAAGAAGATATAGATGAATTAAATACTAGTAAATCAGATATATATAAACCTGCATTTATATTTAATGATGATTTAGAAACAAATGATTCTAATGAATTTTTACAAAAATTTTGTAAAGAATCAAAAAAAGATTTTATCGCATCTAATCATCAAGAATGTTTAAGTAAAAATTTAGATGAAATTAAAGATTTAATTAATGTCATTAGAGATAAAAATAATATTATTATTGATGAATTACACAAAACTTTACCAATGTTAACAAAATATGAAAAAACTAGAATTTTGGGTATAAGATTTAAACAACTTAATAATGGCTCACTACCATATATTAAAGTTGATGAAGATATTTTAGATAACTTATTAATTGCTGAAAAAGAATTAAAACAAAAAAAAATACCATTTATTATTCAGAGACCTATACCAAATAATACATTTGAATATTGGAAATTACAAGATTTAGAAATTTTATAATTGCATTAAGGTTTACCTTATTTATTGTCTCCATCTATTTCCACAATTTATACATGTTACAAAAGTAGTCATAGGTTCATCTGCACTTCTTGTTTGTAATTGATAATGTGTACATTGTTTTGATTTACATTTTGAACAAGTAAAATCATCTGTTGATGCTTCTAATTTTGGTGAAAATTTATTTTCATCTTTTATTTTTTTTATTTCAATTAATTTATTCCATATATCTGGTCTTAATTCTTCATGAGTCATCAATGCTAATTCATGTGCTTTTATTTCTTTATTTATTAGTTTATTTAATATTGTTTCATTTTTTAAATTAAATAATACCATTTTCAGTTTTTCTATATAAATAATAAGAAATAATTCATTATTCCATTTTTTTATTAGATTTCTTTTATCTGATGTTTGAATTGTATAATTAAATATTCCTTTCTCTAAATTCATTGATATTTTTTCATCTTTAGTAACAACTCTAAAATTTGCAACTATATTTTTTCTAAAAATTTCTGGATCTTTCAAAATTCTATTATATCTACTCATTAATAAATAATATTCTTATTATTTTAATATTATTTATTAATCAATTTTTATTAAATCTTTTAATTATTATAATGATTCATCCTCGCTATATTCATACAATTCATAAGTTAATTCTGAATTATATGAATATTCTGAATTAATATCGTTTTCTTCTTGTTCGTTACTTTGTAATTCTTTTACTATTACTATTTCATTATCTTCTTTTAATTTAACTATCTCTTTGTCTATATTATCCAAATTAAAATAATTTATAAAATTATCTTTATTTAGCGATACATATTTATTTTCATTAGATTTCATTATAAATATTGATTTTCCATAAATATTTAAGTTATTATTTTTAAATAATTTAAAAATACTTAATGAATTTGAAAATCCTTTGCTTTTACCCCACAATTCTATTATATAATCTTCATGCTTCCAAATTTTAATTTTACTAAAATCACTATCGTTTTTAAAATTACATTTTTTATAAATTATATCTTCAGATAAATTTTTTACTTTTACTTCATTTATTTCACTATTTTGTATTAATATACAATTTATCATAAATTAATATTTATAAAATTATAGTGTAATCTATTTAAGTTTTAATTTAAATATTATTTTTTGTTGTTATATAAATGTTCTTATATATTATTACTTGGGCTATTATCTATTTTATATTGATATTTCTTTTACATAATTTATATCTTTTTTTTCAAAAGAATTTAACTACTACCAAAACAAAAGACTATTACAATTTTCCTAATAAAGAATATAACAAAATTAATAATATTTTAAACTCTAACTCTAACTCTAACTCTAACTCTAACTCTAACTCTAACTCTAACTCTAACTCTAACTCTAACTCTAACTCTAACTCTAACTCTAACTCTAACTCTAACTCTAACTCTAACTCTAACTCTAACTCTAACTCTAACTCTAACTCTAACTCTAACTCTAACTCTAACTCTAACTCTACTGAAAAAAAAATTATAAATAATGTAACCACCCATAATTCTAAACAAGGATCCGAATCTAAATTAAATACATTTTCCAATATTGATTTTTCTTTAACTTCAAATAAAATATACAATAATGATGCTAAAATATTTCCTAATTATGATCAAAATTTAACAACTAAAAATGTTGAAACTAATTTACAAAAAAATAATACATTTGATATAGAACAATTTAACTCACAATTTCAAGACAATAATATGAAAGGAGAATTAGAAGAATTTTTAAATAAATTAAATAATTAAATTATTTAAATTATTTAATAATTATTTAATTATTTAATTTATTTAATAATTATTTAATTATTTAAAACTGATTAAAATTAATATAAAATTATTAATACTTATATATTTAATGAAATCTATTAAACGTGAAATTATTGAACCTATTCTTTATAGATACCCTAATAAGGTATCTATTAAGAATCTTAATATTTATAATAATAATAGTAATAATAAACTATTATTTAATCAACATAGTAAATATTTTGTATTAAAACCCAAAGGGAAAAAATGTTATTTATGGTTTACATATATTGAAAAAAAATTACTTGCAATTATTATATTTTTAAATAATAAAAATATTTATGATTATAGTAATGAATTTTATGAATTCCCTATAGAATATAATCACACATTATGTTTTAATAATATTTTATTATTTGGATATTATTTTACCAATTTAACTAATAATATTAAAAATCATTATTTTATTATTGAAAATATATTTAATTACAACATTTACAATAAAATATTAGAAAAAAATGATTACAATGATAATTACAACTATAAACTTCAATTATTTAATAAAATTTTACCAAAACTTAAAAATATTAATAATTTCTTTATTAAGTTGCCTATTATTTTAAATAATAATGATAATATATTCAAACTAATTTATAAATTAGATTATAATATATTTAGCATTAATGTATTTAGTGATTCTAAATATCTTGGTTGTTATAATTTAAATAATAATGATAATCTAAATAAAATATTTGCCACGTTTAAAATTACACCATGTATTAGTCCCGATTTATATAATTTAAATATTTTAAATGGAAATAAAGAAGAATTTTATGATTTAGCATTAATTGATACTTTTAAAACTAGTAAATTTATGAATAAATTATTTAGAAATATTAAAGAAAACAATGATTTAGATAAACTTGAAGAAAGTGACTGCGAAGATGAATTTGAAAATATTAGTATTGATAAATATGTATATTTAGAAAAAAGTTATTTTATTGAATGTGAATATAATAATAAATTCAAAAAATGGATACCTGGAAAATTATCTAAAAATAAATTGGTTACAAAAACTAATTTACATTTAATTTTAGGAAAAAAAAAATATTATTATAATGTATAAAAATGATCGCTCCCATGAACCAATTCATTGAGTTTGCCCAAATAGGTGGTAGAAATACCCGTCGTCGCCAATCGCAGAACAACCGGGCCAGGCAAGGCGGCAAACGCAGAAAAACAATCAGACGCAAAAAAGGCAAAAAAGGCAAAAAAGGTCGCAAAACCCGCGGACGCAAATAGATTACTCCATAATTTATTTTAATATATTATATCTTATTATAATATATTATGTTGATAGGTGGATTTAATCCATATAGTAAATTATTTAGTAAAAAATTATTAATGTCTAAAACTCTTAAAAAAAAACATAAAACTTTATATTATACTAAAAGTAAAACTAAAAGTAAAGGTAAAGGTAAAGGTAAAGGTAAAAGTAAAGGTAAAGGTAAAAGTAAAGGTAAAGGTAAAGGTAAAAAAAAATATACAAGAAAATCACGTTAAACTAATAGTTAACTCGTTTTTATTAAATTTTAATTAAACATTTATTTTCATTTTCATTTTCATTTTTTTTTCCTTTTGATTTAGGAATTAATTCTTTCCATATTTCCGTTTCATCAAATTCTTCCTCCTTTCTTATATATTTTATATAATCTATATATTTATCATTATTTGTTCTAATTATTTTATAATTTTTTTCATTATAAAATGCTTTTCGTTTTTTAAATTGATTTAAGAAACATTCATGTTGATCTATTATATCTATTATTAATGGTTGACTATGTTTTGTTCTTAAAATTCTTCCTACTGACTGAACTATATCTGATTTTGGGGTCGCCAATATTAATGTCGTTAATGATGGGATATCTAACCCCTCTGCCGCCATCGCATATGTAGCCAAAATTATTTGCTTACTTTCACTTAATTTTAAATCTTTCTCTTTCATGCCTCCTATATAATATCCCACGCTCGTCATATTCTTTAATTCTATTGCTTTAAATAGATAATTTAGCAAATTCTTTTGATGGCCCAGCAATATTATTTGTTGGTCTTTATTTATTTTTAACTCATTCTCTATCACGTTTAATATAAAATTACTTCTATATTCTAATTTTGATACTTTACTTAACATAGTGCTATATTTTACATTTCCTCTAAAATCTCTCGCTACTTCATTATATTCGTCATCATCTAATACTAAATAATCTATCGCTTTTACTAATACATTATCTTCCTCTGCTTTTTTCTTTTGTTTATTACATATATCCCCCAAATACATCTTAAATACATGTGTTAAACCATCTTTCCTATTCATCGTTGCACTTAATCCTAAAGAATATAATGTCATGCATTTTCTTAAACAATTTGAAAACGTTTGAGACGATATATGATGCGTTTCGTCTATCAAACTTAAACCAAATTCATCAAATAAACTATCTGGATATGATTTCATTGATATTGATTGTATCATTGCTATCACTATATCTTTATCTTCTATATCAATTACTTGGCCCTGAATGGTTCCTATTCTCGCATCTGGTAAATATTGTTTTATTCTCTCTATCCACTGGTTCTTTAGAAAGGTTTTATGGACGAATATTATTGTTTTCTTTTTAATTTGTTCTATAATTTTTAATCCCAATACTGTTTTTCCTAATCCACACCCAAGCTCTATCAAAGCACTTCCCTCACTATTTTCCTCCTCTTTACTTCCAAATTTTATTGCTTTTAAATATGAATCCATCACGGTAATCTGATAATCTCTCAATTCACCATTAAATTTTAAATCTATTGATTTTCCCAAATTTATTTTTAAACTTTTAGGATATCCAAATATATTTATTCCCCAAAATCTTGGAACATATATTTTTTTATCTGATTCCATATAAACTGGAAACGATTCCGATTCTATTATTGAACCTTGTGTAAATGGTTTTACTGTTAATTCTTTTTTTATAAAACTTATTATTTTTTCATTTAAACTTACTTTATATATTGAATATCCTTTATTTCCCAAATAACTATTTATCAAATCATTTCTTTTTAAATTTTCTATTTGTGGTAATATATTTTCATAATAATCTCTATTTTTTGGACTTATTTTCTTTTTCATTTAGGCTATAATTATTATTTTTTTAAGTTTAATATATTTTTAAATATATATTCAATTTTCTAATTAATAATTTTATTTTTATATACTATAAATGAGATTATTTTCTAAAACCGTAAAAAGTTTCAACAATTTAAAACCTTATGAATTTGTTTTATTTGTTTTATTACTATTATATTTAGTTAGTGGTGTTTCTACTCCTTATGAATTATCACCGTATGTTAATAATATTTTTATGTATTTATCTTTATTTGCTTTTTCAATTATAGTATATTTATATGGTAATCCTTTATTAGCTGCATTTTTCCTTTTTGTTTCCTTTATATTTATTAATAGATCTAATAAAGTCTCTCATAAAGTAATGATACCATCACAAGAAAAAAAAAATAATCATATGGCACAATTAAATTATCCCTTAAATCAAAAAACTTTAGAAGAACAAATGGTTGGAGAAATACAAAGACATCCTAATAATATTCCTGGACCATCTAATTATCACCCAGTATTATGTGACTCACACAATGCTACTAAAATATAAATAATTTTATTATTATTATCCTAAATAAAATTATTTATAATTTTCTCAATTTTTTATCAATTAAATTTTTTGGAACTTCTTTAAATACATAATTTCCTAATCCATATAAAATTCCTAATAATGCTATTCCTAGTAATGTTTGAAAACCTATATTATCCGTTATCGCACCACTTGAAATATTTATCGCAACATCATTTACCATATCTGCTGATACTCCTGAATTTATTAAATTATTATCATCATCTTCTATTATTACTTCCCCGCCATATGTTGATACTGGTCTACAATCTATATATATATCTTCATCTTCAACAAATTTTATTGTTGCTTCTTTTGGCATTTAGTATATATTTATATTTTTTAATTAAAAATTAAAAATTATATTATTTTAAAGAATAAATTATTTATTATATATAATATGTTGAAGATATCGAATTCTAATACCAATAATACACACTCTAATCCTGATAATGATGACATACTTCTTATGAAAATTTATATGAAAATTTATATCCGATTATTTCTTTACATTCAGTACAAATTAAATAAAAAACTTGGTAAAACTAATGGTATTAATGACCCTAATTATAAAATTAACAAACGTACTCTTATAGATGCTATGAACGTATATAGAGAAGATGTTGAAATGCAAACATATTTACAATCTACTGATTTATATTTTATTAGACCCCTTTTTGAATCTATGTGTAAAGATAATTTTGACGATATATGCATTGGATATTTTAATAGTTTTATTAAACCTAAAATAGAATATGATCCGGATAGTATTAAGGATTTGACGAATGCAATTATGTTAAATTTTTCGCTTTTAATCAAAAATTACAATGAATTAGCTGGTAAAAATGCATATAAACAAATTCTTATTTATGTTAGAAATTTAGAAGGTAAATTAACCGAAGAACAGTTTATAACATTAATGAACACAATTAAAGATCTAGTTGATAAATTAAAAAATACTACTGGTGCTGCTGGTGCTGCTGGTGCTGCTGGTGCTGCTGGTGCTGTTGGGATTGCTGGTCCTGCTGGTCCTGCTGGTCCTGCTGGTCCTCCTGGTCCTGCTGCTCCTGCTGGTGCTGCTGGTGCTGCTGGTGCTGATGGTGCTGCTGGTGCTGCTGGTGCTGCTGGTGCTGCTGGTGCTGCTGGTGCTGCTGGTGCTGCTGGTGCTGCTGGTGCTGATGGTGCTGCTGGTGCTGCTGGTGCTGCTGGTGCTGCTGGTGCTGCTGGTGCTGCTGGTGCTGCTGGTGCTGCTGGTGCTGCTGGTGCTGCTGGTGCTGCTGGTGCTGCTGGTGGTTATAAATTTATAATTGCAACCGGTGAATATTTAAAGAAACGACAAGCTTATCCTTCGTACGAGATAAATAATAATTCAATATATTTAATACGCAAAAATAACAATAAAAAATATGATTACTTATTTAATATTATTATTACATTTGATGAAAAAACACTTACCGAAAAATTAAAACGAGCATTACCAAACAAAAATTATTTTATGAAAAAGGTAAATAATACAGAAATAAGAATTGTTTGGAAAGAACCAAATTCAGATAAATTAACATTTGATGAACCACTTGAAATAGTAAGTAATATAGAAAACTTCATTAACATTCAAGTACCGGAAATTGTAATTACAACATTAGAAGATTCTATATATATCCCAGGAAAAAGTGATGAAAATACATCTTCATTATCAACTAAGGATATTGAATTTTGGAAAGAAGCACCCGCCGCCGCACCACCCGAACCCGAACCCGCACCACCCGAACCCGAACCCGAACCCGAACCCGCACCACCCGAACCCGAACCCGCACCACCCGAACCCGCACCACCCGAACCCGAACCCGAACCCGAACCCAGAGCAGATGGTGCTTATAAATTTATAATTGCAACCGGTGAATATTTAAAGAAACGACAAGCTAATCATTCGGAAAAAATAAATAATAATTCAATATATTTAATACGCAAAAATAACAATAAAGAATATAATTACTTATTTAATATTATTATTACATTTGATAAAAAAACACTTATCGAAAATTTAAAACTAGCATTACCAAACGAAAATTATTTTATGAAAAAGGTAAATAATACAGAAATACTAATTGCTTGCGAAGAACTAAATTTAGATAACTTATTAACATTTGATCAACCACTTGAAATAGTAAGTAATATAGAAAACTTAATTAACATTCAAGTAGCGGAAATTGTAATTACAACATTAGAAGATTCTATATATATCCCAGGAAAAAGTGATGAAAATACATCTTCATTATCAACTAAGGATATTAAATTTTTGAAAGAAGCACCCGCCGCACCCGAACCCGCACCAATAGCAGATGGTGGTTATAAATTTACAATTGCAACCGGTAAATATTTAAAACAACAAGCTAATCATTCGGAAGACATAGATGATGAATCAATATATTTAATACGTAGAAATTATGAACCCATATATGATAACTTATTATCTATTATGTTTCAACTAACTAATGATATAAATTCAGATCAACTAATACAACCTATTGGTTATGCCATAGGAAGTCATAATAAAAAAATACTTATTCCTAACATTGATCCTGCTAACTTAATAAATCTTGAGAAGAACAATAACCCATTAAAAATACTAAGTAATACAAAAAATAATTTTAAATTACAAGATATTAAATTACAAGATATTATAATTACAACATTACAAGATAGAGAATATGACCCATTGAAAAGTACTAATATAATATCTTCATTATCAAAAAAAGATATTGAATTTTTTAAATAAATAAATTTTAACTTTTAGATAATTTAATATTTTATTAATATTAAATTATTATGTTTAATTAACAGTATTATATTATATATATTATATATATAGTATGTCTAAAAATATGAAGTACTTAGATACATATATTAAGGATAAGCCAACCAGTCAGCCAGCCAGTGAAGAGAATAACAATGTGGAATATGACCAACCAGGCGGTGGTAGTTTTTATCTCATGTCGCCCGATTGGGAAAATTTTAAAGAATGGTTAATGGGAAATGTGAACGGTAGCGCGGGTAAACCACCGGCCCCCAATGAACAGAATAATAACTATGAGGATACACACATAGTAAATGTATCAAATTACAATGTAGATAAAAATCAGACGTCTGATAACTTAATAAAATACAACGAAGCTAACGGCGGGCAGCAATATACCACGACGAATGATTGGAAACTTTTAAGACGGTGGTTAAAAAATGAGGTTGGGGCTTTAAAACCGCCAGACCCTGGTAAAGTGGAGCCTGGTGACCCTGGGGTAAAGCCTGGTGAAGGAGAACCTGAGGTAAAGCCTGGTAAAGGAGGGCCTAAGGGTGAGCCTCCGGGAGGGCCTAAGGGTGAGCCTCCGGGAGGGCCTAAGGGTGAGCCTCCGGGAGGGCCTAAGGGTGAGCCTCCGGGAGGGCC
>Ga0209709_10005355_pt1 | contig 10113 bp, 8 predicted proteins | sample ArcticOcean_MG_C_2_FD_187435 | JGI IMG/M metagenome (GOLD analysis project Ga0209709, IMG submission 187435) | Marine microbial communities from western Arctic Ocean - ArcticOcean_MG_CB4_136 (SPAdes) (version 2) | ecosystem: Environmental > Aquatic > Marine > Oceanic | place: Arctic Ocean...
AAAGCAAGTGACATAAATAAAGAAACCAAAATAAAAGGCTGAAAATTTTCTGGTTTACTAAAATTCAAAAAAAACATCCCAATTCCCATAGATCCATAAAGCACAATCATGTAAATTGACAACACACTTCCTCTATTTTTATTACTCGCTCTATCATTTAACCAGCTTTCAGCAATTGTATAAATTGAAACCATACAAACTCCTGTGATAACTCTAAGAATGAACCAAGTAAATGGATGAATAAAGATAGAGTGCATTAAAACAACTATGGATGCTATTGAAGCAAATGCAGCAAAGACTCTTATATGACCAACTCTTAATATAATACCAGGAATTGTTTTTGCGCCAATGAAGTATCCGACATAGTAACCCGATAACATAAATCCAGTTGCCACTAAGCTAAATTCCTCTTGTACAGCTCTCACACCTAGTAAGGATCCTTGATATCCATGTGCTAGCATTATTAAACCCATTCCTAGAAATAGAGCCCAGGAATTTTTTAAAATTTTATCCATAAAGTTACTTAATTATTCGTCATTTATTCTCAAATAAAGACTTAATTGTGACAAACTAGGAATTTTTTAGCTTAATAAATGAGTGGACGGCAATGGTTGCAATAATCACAGCTCCACCTTGTATAGTTTCAATACTTGGTTGTTCCTTAATAATAAACCATACCCAAATAGGCCCAATAATTGTCTCTAGTAAAAAAAATAGATTTACCTCTGCTGCAGGAATAAATCTGGGCGCTATAGTTACCATTACAAAAGGTATAGCCACGCACATAATGCACATAAGTGGAACAATAATTAGGTCGGAGCCAATAAGAGCAAAGTTTTCTATAAAAAATAGAGCAAATAAAGCCACGATTAATTTACCTACAACAGCTGCTGGAACCAGGTTTTTATCTTTTGCAGATCTAATAGTTACAGCTCCAACAGCTAAACCTAAAGCTGTTACCAAACCTAATATATCACCAAAAAAGTTACCCAACTGGAGAGAGTCATAAAAAATATAAACTGCAGCTACAAAGGTTATAAATATTGCAATCCAGGTTTTTCTATCAGGTAATTCCTTCAGAAATATTGCACTAAGAATTGCTGATAACATAGGAGCCATTGCGATCATTACTAAGGTATTTGCGACATTAGTATTCTGTATAGAAACAACAAATGTGATGTTTGTAATTGAAAATGTTCCAATATATAGAAGTCCGTGGTAACCACTAGAGAAAAGCATCTTAAAAAAACTTAATTTATAAATTAATAACATTCCCAAAAGAACAGTTATAAAAGGAATAACTCCTCTGTAAAAAACCAGCCCCCAAGTATCAATACTTGAAAGTCTGATAAATAAAGAGTCTGGAGTAATAAACATTACTGCTACAAAAGCTAATAAAGACCCTTTTTGTTGTTGAGATAGATTGTTCATGCCCCTAAACCTTTCCAAAAAACTTTTGCAAGATCTATACCTGTAAGGTCATAATATGTTTTTAAACCGGTAGGAGATGTAACATTAATATCTCCATTTAATTTATGATCTATAAAGTCTATACCTGCAAAGTAAATATTTTCTTTTTTAAGGTCTTTACCAACTATATTAGAAATTTTAGTTTCTATTTTTGTTAATTTAGCTTCAATTGGTACGGCACCCTTACTCATGTTGCTTAAAAAGGATCCAGGTTTTGGAATTCTTGAGATTGCACCATGAATTTTACCGTTGAAGAGAAAAACTCTTTTATCTCCATTTTTAATCTTTGGTAAAAATTTTTGACACATAATGTGTCCATGTTTTTTTATAAAGCTTATAATTAATTTTTCATTAATTTTTTTTTCAAGAAGATGAATATCATTTCCACCAAAACCATGGATTGGTTTAATAATGATCTTTTTATTTGTTTTTAAAAATTTTTTAATCTCATTTAAATTTCTAGTAAAGATTGTGTTTGGCATATATTTTTGAAATTGCGATGAGTATAGTTTTTCTGAAATGTTTCTTATAGAAGTAGGGTTATTAATAATTTTAATCTTATTTTTTATCTTATCTAGAATATATGTTGTTGAAATATACTCCATGTTAAATGGAGGATCTTGCCTAATTAGTAAAAATTTACATACTGATAAATCAATTGTTTGTTTTTTTATAATCTTAAAGAAATTTTTATTAGAATAATTGAAGTTAACAAAATATCCTTTTGCTAAAACCTTATTATCAATAATTGAAAGATTTTTAGGTTCATAATAAAAAATTCTATATTTAATATTTTGTGCACCTATAGCAAGAAATATACTAGTATCACTTTTTGGATTAAGTTTTGAAGGATGATTTCCTTGAATAGCAATAATCTTATTTGTCATATAAATCATTTAAATTTTCATTTTTAGAAAATTTATCAATCATATGGTCTGCGTTTGTTGTTTTGTTATCAATTAATTCTTCAAGGTGAGATAAAAATTTCACCTCATTATCATTTCCTTTATTCAAAACATCTCTTTTTTCTAACCCTTGTTTAGATAAATTCAGCAATATAGAAGACCAGTACAACAAATCTTTGCCCATTAACTCTGTATTAAAACCTTTTTTTGGAGCCTCAAAATAAGCATTGATAATTTTATTTTTATCCCACTTAGAAATTAGCTCATAAGTTTCATCTAAGTTTCCATATAAAATACCTGCATTAAAAGCAGGTCCCGCACATAAACAGTCCCAACCACATGTATCCATAGATCTTAATTCTATGTATTTTTTTAATCTATTTTCTGTAAAAATAGTACTAAGGTGTGTTGTTAAATCATCTTCTGTTGGAAGTTTATTGTTTATTTCTTTAATTTTACCACTCATAAAATCTCCAAACGAGTAATTTTTTCCAGATAGATATTCTTCACCATTTTGAATAAACAAAAGAGGAAAGTTTATTGAAAAATTTGCATATTTTTCAAAGTCCATATTATCAAAAAATAATTCAGGAAGTCCTCCTCTTGAAGTTTCCTGCCAAACTTTTGACCTGTAAGACAAGTAACCACTATTTTTTCTTTCAACTATTGAAGAGTTCGCAAATAGTGCAATTGATATTGGTACCAACGAATTGATCACTTTAAATTTTTTAATAAAATCTTCTTCTGAATTATAATCAAGATTTAATTGTGTTCCACAAGTTCTGTACATCATATCTAAGCTTAATGATCCGCCATTAGGCATATCATTTGTCATTACCTCATATCTTTGTTTAGGATTATTTGGCACTTCTTTGAGACTGGATATCGGATCAAATCCAGCACTAACAATTTTTAAATTTAATTTTTTGGTCACCTGCTGTAATTCAAATAAATAATCATGCGATTCTGCACAAGCTTCATGAATATTATTTAACTTATCGCCTGATAATTCAATTTGGTTTCCTGGTTCAAGAGTAATACTTTTTCCTTCTTTTTTTAAACCTATGGTATTTTGCTTTTCCATAATTGGTTCCCATCCAAATTCATTTAACGCGTTAAACATTTTAAGAATAGTTTTATAATCAGCTCTCTTATTTGTGTTTTGATCAAACAAGAATTTCTCATGCTCGATACCCATTTTAAAATCTTTGCTATCTTTTATTCCAGATTCAAAATATTTTATGATATGTTCTTTTTTAGTTATCATGACTTTATATATAATTACTTAATGATCATTTAAAAGTTATTAATTATCACTTATTATGATGTATAAGGCTTTCTAGAAAATACTTTTCTTATTAATGGCTCGAAATCCTCAAGCTTAAGAGACTTATAGCTAGGGTTAAATGAAGATTGGTCCCACAGTTCACAAAATTTTACACAATCGTCATAATATTTATGATTTTTATACTTGTCCCTTTTATCTCTATCTGCCCCCAAATGATGCGCATAATAAAACATTTGAAACTCACCATGCTTTAAAAGTATCCAATAAGTTTTTTCATTTACGTAAGGTTTTAATATTGCTGCTGCATATTCAGCATGATTTGCAGGAGCTAAATCATCACCAATATCATGTAATAATGTAGCTACCACCATCTCATCACTAGCTTTATCCTTAAATGCCCTAGTCGCAGCTTGTAAGGAGTGTTCTAGTCTACTAATTTGATAACCCTCAATTGTCTCGTCATACTGTTTTAAATATTTGATAATTCTTTCACCTGTTCCTGAAATATATTCTTTTTCTAGTTTATCTAAAAATAAATATTCTTCTTTAGTACCATTTTTCATCTCTGTAAAATTTACTTTTTTCATAATTAATTATTTGATGCAGTGCTCAATAAAGATAGTTGTGTAACCTTATCATTTCCCAATTCATCTATTGGTTTTACTGGATAGTCTCCCGTAAAATAGTGATCGGTTAATTGAGGATAAATTTCATTTCTTTTATCAAAACCCATAGCCCTATACAGGCCATCTATTGACAAAAATTTTAAAGATTTTGCTCCAATATATTGACAAATTTCGTCATTAGTTTTATTTGCTGCTAACAATTCTTTCTTAGTGGGAGTATCAACACCATAAAAATCTGGATATCTTATTTCTGGACAAGCGATTTTTACATGAACTTCTTTAGCACCTGCATCATAAAGCATTTTAACAATTTTATGTGAAGTTGTTCCTCTTACTAGAGAGTCGTCAATTAAAATAATCTTTTTATCTTTTATTGTAGATTGGTTAGCATTTAATTTTAATTTTACACCTAAACTTCTAATTTTCTGACTGGGTTCAATAAAGGTTCTACCAACATAATGATTCCTGATTAATCCTAACTCAAAATTCATACCTAAGAATTGAGCAAACCCAAGTGCTGCAGAGTTGCCTGAGTCTGGTACTGGAACAACTATATCTGCGTCTATATTATTTTCTTTGCCCAGCTCTATACCAAAATTTTTTCTGTATTCGTAAGCAGATTTGCCATTTAATAAACTATCTGGTCTAGCAAAGTAAATATACTCAAAAACACAAGGTCTAATTTTTTTATTTGGAAAAGGTTTTATGCTATTAAGTTTATTATTTTCTATAAATACAACTTCTCCATTTTCTACATCTCTAACAAATTTAGCTCCAATTATATCCAGAGCACAAGTTTCTGAAGCAAAAACATAGGAATCTTTTATCTTACCAATCACCAAAGGTCTTATTCCAAAAGGGTCTCTTACACCTATTAATGTGTTTTGTGTAAGCATAACCAAAGCATAACCACCCTGTATCTGAAATATTGCATCAATAACTTTATCAATTGTCTTATTTCTTTTGGATTTAGCAATAAGCTGAACAATTGTTTCAGTGTCAGATGTTGTATGAAATATTGCACCATCTTCAACCAAACTATTTCTCAGTGTGATAGAGTTTGTTAAATTACCATTATGAGCAACTCCAATTCCTCCTGCATTAGTGTCGGCAAAAAAAGGTTGAATATTTCTTAAAGTATTTTCTCCTGTGGTACTATATCTATTATGACCAATAGCAAAGTTTCCAGGCAAATTTTTTAAAACTTTTTCTTTACTAAAATTATCACCCACTAAACCAAATCGTTTTTCAGAATGATATTTTTTTCCATCAAAAGAAACAACTCCACAGCCTTCTTGGCCTCTGTGTTGTAATGCATGAAGACCTAAGGCAGTAAGAGCAGCAGAATCATTGTTGTTACTTATTCCAAAAATTCCACACTCTTCTTTTAACTTAGGATTATAGATCTTCAATTTTTTCTCTAGAATCTTGATATGTTTCTTCATTTGGAAATTCTTTTATTAGATAATTACTACCTTTTTCTAGGTATGGAAAGGTGTATGATTTATCAGTGTTAATTGGCCATTTATTATAATTATAAACAATATCTATGGCTGAAAATAAGCAAACACAAACTACATAACTTCTTATAAAACCAAAAAATAATCCAAAAATAGAATCGAGCCTTCCTAAACCCACAAATTTAACAGCCTTACTAATACCTTTATTAATCATCAATATGACAAAAATAACTAAAACAAAAATGACAATAGCCAATGAAACATCTAATACATACTCACTATCAATTATATTCCTGAAATGTGGTTTGATTCTAGAAAATAGAATTAAAGTTACAACGTAAGCTAAAAGCCACTTAGATGCTGCTAGCATACTAAGAATAAACCCTTTACGATAGCATTTAACTACAGATAAAATTGTAATGACTAAATATATTAAATCTATAAGAGAGATTGTTTCATAAAAATTCTTTAAAACATCAATCATATTGGGGCTTATCTACCAAAGGGTTTATTAATCAAAATAAGAGAAGGAAGTAACGTCAAGACTGAGACCATAGCTAATAACATTGCAATACCAGTAAATACCCCAAAATAAATTGTGGGTATAAATTTAGAAAAAACTAAAATTGAAAACCCAAAAACTATTGTTATAGACGTATTGAGTATTGCAACACCAACCGTTGAATGGCAAATTTTAAGTGTTTTTTCATAATCTTTGTGTTTTAAAAATTCTTCTTTAAATCGATATATGTAATGAATGCTGTTATCTACAGCAATTCCGATAGTAATAGCAGCAATAGTTATGGTCATCATGTCTAGCGGTATTCCTAACAAGCCTATAATTCCTAAAATAAAAAATGCGGCAATAAAATTTGGAACTACACCAATTAAAGATAGTTTTATATTTTTAAAAAGAATCATGAACATTGTAAAAATACCAATCATAACTAATCCCAATGTAAGTATTTGAGATTTAAATAAACTTTGAAGTAAATTGTTAAATAAAATTAAAACTCCAGTAAGTTTAAATTCTTCCTCACTTAATTTTAGTTTATTTTTTAAATCATAATTAATTTGATTGATTAAATCATTTCTTCTTAACCCATCTTGTGAGTCCTTAATTCTTAAGCTTATTCTAGCTTCATTATCTTTAATTGATATATATGGATCAATAATATCTTTTTTAATAGTTTCTGGAATTTTTGAGTATAGAACACCCAATTCTAGACTACCCAGAGGTTTGTTATTGTTTAATTGTGTTGCAACTTCAATAATTGAACTGAAAGACAAAACCTTACCAACTGGAGACAGTCCATCAAGGTAGTTATGTACGGCTTTAATTCTATCAACTTTGTCTTTAGTAAACCAATACTTTTCATTATTTTGATCTGTATCTTCCTCCCAATCTTCAAACTCATCATTATCACTAGATTTAGACTTTTCTTTTTGAGGAAATTTTAAAATAACTTCTAATGGTGTGGTTCCACCAAGTTTTTCATCTATTAACTTCATACCTTTGTATATTTCAGTATTTTTGTTAAAGTAATTTATAAAACTATTTTCTACTTCAAGACGACTTATACCAATTATACTAAGAACAATAACTAAGCCTGTTACTGCAAATATAGTCTTTTTACTATTAATAGAGATTCTTCCAAAAAATGATGTAATTTTTGAATCACTGTCTTCTTTGATTCTTACATTGTTATCTGAAACAAAACCTAAAAGGGTAGGCAACAAAGTAAATGTAATAATAAAAGATGTAATCAATCCAAAAGTCATCATCCATCCAAAATCTATAATAGGTTTAATGCCACTAAATATTAAAGAAAGAAACGCACACACTGTCGTTAGCACTGTATAGATAATTGGCCAAAACATTTTACTTGTTGTCATAGAAATAATTTCAAAGTTGCTTGAAACTGGAAAATCATTTCTTAATTGTAAAAAACGGGTGCTAATATGAATATTCATTGCCATTGTTAAAATTAACATTAGAGCAATAAAATTTGAAGAGATTACTGTTACCTTCCACCCGAGAAGACCAAGAAGTCCAGTCATAATCAGAACAGAAAAAAAACAACTACTAATTGGAACTATGATCCATATTAATTTTCTAAAAACAAACCAAAGAGTAACAATGATAAATAAAAGAACTCCTAGACCAAAAACTATAATATCACTTTTAATAAATGACATCATATCATCTGCTATCATTGGAATTCCACCTAGGTATATTTTTCCAGCATCATCATAACTTTTAATAACCTCTCTTATTTGAAGAATGTTCTCATGGTTTTTTTTCTTTAAAGTGTCTTTATAATTTTCAATTTCATCTTGGGTTTTATCTTCAATATTTTTAAGTTCATTTTTTTTTATATAGACAATAATTCCACTAGTGTTGCCATCTTCGCTAATTACAAAATTTCTAAACACAGGACTGTTTAATATCTCCTTAAAACCTCTTTCTTTGTCTACATCTTCATCTTTTAATGTTTTAAAGCTTTCAAGTCTTTCTTGAAGAGGTGCTTCAGAGTTATTTAATAAAGGTATATCTAATAATGTGATGACACTATGAACCCAATTTAAACTTTGAATTTTATATTTTAAACTTAAAAGGTTATTGATTGAAGATTCAGTTATCATTCCTTCATTGGGAGTGTAGGTTAAAATTAAAAAATCTTTAGAACCATATCTTTTGTTAACTTCCCTTAAATACTCAAGGTCTGGATCTCCTTCAATTAGCAGAGTTTCTGATGAAGCATCTAATCTAAAATCTTTAGCAAAATATCCAAAGCTCAATAAAGTAATAATTAGCAATAAAAAAATTGTGGCTGGTCTTTTTAAGACAATATTTTGATACAAATGTGAAAACATTTAATTCAACTATATATTGTAAATTAGCTAGTTTGACGATCCTTAAATTTAGTAAACATTGCCTCAAACTCTAAATCAATGTTTCCAGTAGGTCCGTGTCTATGTTTAGCTATTATTATTTGGGCTAAATGAGCAATTTCATTCATTTTAGCTTGCCATTCTGCATGCTCAACCGTTGCAGCTTGTGGTTCTTTTCTTTCCAAATAATAAGCAGCCCTATAAACAAACATGACAACATCTGCGTCTTGCTCAATCGATCCTGATTCCCTTAAGTCTGATAATTGAGGTTGGTGATTATCTCTTTGCTCAACTTGTCTTGATAGCTGGGAAAGTGCAATAACAGGAATTGAAAGCTCTTTTGCAATTGCCTTAAGACCCTGTGTAATCTGAGAAATTTCTTGAACCCTACCATCTCTATTATTTTGAGGCCCACTCATTAATTGAATGTAATCAACCACAATCATATCGAGACCATGTAATCTTTTTATTCTTCTGGCCCTGTTACTCATTGCGGCAATACTAATTGCAGGAGTTTCATCTATAAATAATGGCAATTCAGAAATATTTTTAGAAATTTCAATAAATTTATCGAATTGTTCATCAGAGATTTTTCCTCTTCTTATATCGTTTGATTTTATTCTAGCTTGTTCAGCTAAAATTCTTGTCGATAATTGTTCAGAAGACATCTCTAAAGAAAAAAAAGCAACCGAAGATTTTTTTCCACTTTCTTGTAGTTTTTGTGCTGCATTGAAAGCAATATTTGTTGCTAAAGCAGTTTTACCCATAGAAGGTCTACCAGCTATAATTATAAGATCTGAGTTGTGAAGACCACCAAGTCTATCATCTAAGTCCCTAAGACCCGTGGGTACGCCAACAATTCCTTCTTCATTTTTATAAGCGTTCGATGCCATCTCAATAGTTAGTTTCATAGCCTCATCAAACTTAACCAAAGAAGAATTAAACGAACCTTTTTCTGCTAAATCAAATAATAATCTTTCAGAATTTTCTATAATAGTTTGTCCATTAGTATTTAAATCATTAAGCTTAGCACTATCAATTGTGTTTTCTGATATCTTGATTAGTTCTCTTCTTACAAACATATCATAAATTATTCTTGAATATTCTATTGCTTGTCTTGGAGGCGTAGAAAATTTTGTAACTTTAACTAAGTACTCAGGAACATTTAATTCATCTTTTTCATTTTCAAAGTAATTTTTTAAGGTAATAGGATTTGCAAGCATTCCTTTATAAATAAGGCTTTCAATCGCTGAAAAAATAGTCTGATGCATAGGGTCGTAAAAATTAATACTAGAAATAATAGTATTTATTTCATCAAATATTTCGTTTTGAACTAATATTGATCCTATTACAGCTTGTTCAGCTTCTATGTTGTTAGGGAGCTCTTTAAAGGTATCTTTTACGATACTCAAATTGTTTTCCATATTCAAATCTTATCTGAAATAAGATTTAAAAAAATAAAAAATATA
>Ga0209709_10005359_pt1 | contig 10110 bp, 8 predicted proteins | sample ArcticOcean_MG_C_2_FD_187435 | JGI IMG/M metagenome (GOLD analysis project Ga0209709, IMG submission 187435) | Marine microbial communities from western Arctic Ocean - ArcticOcean_MG_CB4_136 (SPAdes) (version 2) | ecosystem: Environmental > Aquatic > Marine > Oceanic | place: Arctic Ocean...
CTCACCAATTTCACAATAGCTTTGGAAAATACTGGAAATGATGTAACGTCATATCGAATGAATGTAGGCGGCCTACCGGATAGTTGGTCGGCATCCTTAGTCACTTCCGATTTAGTAACACCTTCTTCAATCGTTTCCAACCTGTCTCCAGTAATCGTTCATCCGAGCCAACCACTGGGGACTGACCATATTTCCAATTTCATTTTGAAAGTAACTACAGATCCTCAAGCAGATGCAGCAACTCTCCAAGAACTGACAATTACGGTTGAAGAGAGGGCGACAGGGGAACTATTGAGTACCTTTACTTTGCAAATTAGAGTTGAAGAATCGGTAGATTTCGTATTGGAACCGACCAATGACACAATCGATTTATCTCCATATGAAACTCCATTAACTACAGTACGACTTTTGAATACAGGAAATGTTGCGACTACCTATACCATTTGGCTTGACGACAGTTTACAAAACGATGTAAATTTTGCAATATATTCACCAACAGAAGAAATAGTTGGACCTGGATATAATGTTTCAATCCAGATACGCCTAACACCTGATTTGGAATCGAGTGCTGATGAATTGCACATGGCAACTCTTTGGGTCGAGGCTTCGAATGGAATGAACCTCTCTGCAGTAATCGTAGCTAATATCACAGCAGATCACCATCTTGCAATTAACGTTCAAGATTCAATTACCGTCACACCTGGTGTCAATGAGATAATTGAAGTAACATTCGCAAATACAGGAAATCTAGAAGAGACGCTAGATGTCATCGCAGTAGTCGAAGGTAACTGGAGTGCGAGTTGGGAGCAAGATCAGATGGTGCTACCGATTGACAGTACACTGGAGATTGACTTAACAATCATCGTTCCTGCTCTGGGAGGGGACTCAGAACTTTCAAATGGCGATACACATGATGTCACCATTTCTCTTTACCATGCAGAAAATGGTAATTTCCTCTCAAATAGGTCTATCACATTAATCGTTGCACCTATCTTCTTAGTCCAGGTGGACAATTGGCCAGATGAACAATTGTTCCACAAATGGTATGAGGCAACTTGGGATGTCACTGTTACCAATGTTGGTAACAAAGATGTAACAGTAGACTTAGATTTCAACGTCTATAAGCCCGGACTTGTCGATGAAGGAACAATATCATTGGCTTGGGAAGTTGATGCGTCAGCACCCGACACACTTGTCTTACCAATGGGTAAATCTGTTGACTTAACCTTCAAAGTGGTAGGAAAAGAATCCCAGCCAGATATTTATCTCGAAGGTGTATTACAACTAAAAATGACTCCAAATACGATCACAGACCCCGAAGTAACCGGCTCAACGATCCAAGAAACCGAACTAAAAATGTCTAGATTATTCCCTAACCAAGATTACCCATTACAACCTTCAGATAATGATGAAGATCTTACTCAAAGCATGTATGTGTGGTCACACATACCTGATGGCCTCGATACAGGGGAAGGCGTCACTTACCAAATCGAACTCTGTGATGCTCAACGCCGATTAAATTTCACTCAATTAGGACTTAATGAAGGAGACTTTGCATGGGGCTTTGGACTTGATGTTAGTGGGAATACAGAACTATTCGATCTAAATAACGACTGTGATGACGGATCTCATTCGTTGATCACTCTTCCATCACGGCCTTCTTCAGAACTTTACTCTTTAAATCCGCTTAATATGGTAATAGATACTCCAAACCGTCCAAATATACTCACAAATGATGGCTATGACTTGACATTTAGACTGTACCATCCTGATGAAAACAATGGTTTTACAGTATACACTGAAGCAACCTTCTCATTCTTCTTCGATGCTAAAGCATTACCTGGCATCGATGACCTAAAATTCTCAGGTGACAGTTTGCAAGAAGGCCAAACTTCTACAGTAACTGCCATTCTAAGGAATAGTGGAACTTCAATTGCTCTAATGGTATCTGCGGAACTAATTTGTGATGGTGTTTCCGTAACTGAACCCCTTAAGGAACAAACAATCTTGCTAGCGGGCGGTAAAGTTCCATTAACCTGGGATATCGAATCCGATAATTTAGATTGGTGGAAACAAGCAAGTGATGTCGACTGTCAAGTCCTACTGAATTCTAATTCATGGGATGGTACTGCAATAGATGCTAAAACCTACAAATTATCAGGGCAAGTCGAATCATGGTCTCCAGGTGTAGGATTCTCTTTCATTGCAACACTTGTATTAATTGGAGCTTCGATTGGTCTGTTACGGTTGGTTGGACAGAACGACAAGTTCAGACTTGCTGCAATATATTCAGGAGTACTTGCTCTTGGATTCGCTTTCCACTTACTGGATCTAGTTTGGTGGGGACCAGGAATACTGGGAGTAGCCGCTCTGTGGGTATGGACTATGACTTGGAAGTCATCAGTAGAATTCCAATTGATACACGAAGACTATCAACGTGCACGTAAAGGAATTAGCACACTTTACAGCGACCATTCCATTGCCTTGTCTGATGCCAAGAGGCAATTGTCCATCATCTTAGCAATGCCGGTTTTGGGTATGATTGCAGTAATACTTGGTGTGCCGCCTCAGATAAATCCAAATTCGAGTAATATGCTATCTTTGGCTGGATATCTTGTATTGGTAGTCGGCGGTGTAATCTTTATTATTTGGAATAGCAATCGAATGTATGGCTCCCTATATGGTCGACTGACCGAAGTTGAAGTTCAAGCAAGTCGCATCGAGAGAGATTTGGGAGACCCTGCCCGCCTGCTAACCGAATTAGCTAGTGATGGCCTAGATCTCTCTGCAATCATCTCTCAGCCGAGACCCAATGTTGCCGCAGTAGGTGAAGCATCTTCCACCGATGTAAGTGATTGGGACCAAGAGATTAGCATCTTGACAGATGGTTCTGACTTGGAAGATGAAGTTCCTGCTTTGGAAGATGAAGTTGTATCACAAGGTAATATGTCGGGACTAAATATTGACGAGCTGTTTGAAGATGAGTCGTCAGATGCGGATGAATCGGAGGTGAAATCCGATGACTGAATTGGATCAAAAGGTCGAAGGTTCTGATCTAGAAGATGCACGGAGAGCGATCCGTGACTCGCAAACCAGTGCAGACCGTTTAATTCGTGCAAGTCGCGAATTGGAGCATATAGTGCAAGGGGTTTCCAGTGATAATTCATCTCTTTCAGCAACAGAATACGATATCGACAATGCTCGAAAGAGCCTTGAGCAACACCAATTGTTCCGTGCTTTGCGGTCGGTTAGACGTGCTGAGAAAGCCCTATCCGTTGTAGAGTCAGATGTTGTAGAATTACGTAGAAACATTGCAATGTTAAACCGCCTATTGAAGGAGAAAACTCTGAATGAAGCGGAAATAGAAGTAATTCTCCGCCGCTTACGAGATGCTACTGGTGCTGCAGAACTTGGGGACGTAGGATATGCTGCTGATGAAGTTGAGCAACTGATTGGGGATTTAGTAGTAGATTCCGCAGTTGCCTTGAATCCATTCTTATTCCGTAAATTTTGGATGGGTGTTGACACCCGATGGCCTGCTGGTGGAGAAACAGGTGTTATGATTGTACGAATTTGTAACGATGGTAGCCGCCCTATTCCTGAGATGCGCCTTGCACCTCCAATTCCAATAGGATGGCAATGTGTGCCATCATCTATCGACATTCCAATTCTACGACCTGGCGATGTAGTCCTAATCAGATTTGAAATCAAGCCAGGCCTACGCTTTGCATTGGATGAAATACCTCTTTCCAGAAAGATAGCCATCCAAACCGCATATGATGTGAATGCTGGGAAAATAAATGTGACGATACGTGTTCAAAACCGCAGCATGGAGCCAATTCGTGATCTTCTCCTCCAACCTTGGATGCCTCCAGGGTACAAAACAGAGGTCCTTCCACTAGTGGAGAGGCTTTCTCCAGACGAAATCGGAGTGGTAAATATGCCACTTGTGATTGACATGGGCGTCGGAGGTGAAACCGACGCCTGACATCATGTTCCACCCTGCATTCGGTTTTTTTGCCGACCGGGGGAGGATTGTAGAGATACGAATAAAAAAGGAGTGAAAAAAAAATGCAGAAAGATATGCGAACGGAAAGTAGCGATGACCTAGGGTCTATCGGTATTGGTGCGATGATTGTTTTCATCGCATTGATTCTGGTAGCCGCTGTGGCGTCTGCGGTTATCATCCAAACGGGTGAAAAACTACAGCAGAATGCACAGCAAGCAGGGTCTGATACACAACAAGAAATATCGGGTAAAATCTCGATTGTCACCGTATGGGTGGGCCAACAAACAGTAAATGTCGAAAGAATTACTGTAGTGTTTGAGCTTGCACCAGGTTCGGAGCCAATACTGAACACCAATGTCCATTGGACTGTGATTTGTGATGGTTCAGCAGCAGCTGTATTACCGGCAATCCACGATGGTGACTTTGGTACAACTGCAGGTACAAGTAACACTGCAGTTGTAGCTCTAAACCTTGACACAACCGCTATCGCCAATGGAATATTCCTACCTGGTGGCACATACATGGTTGAGTTTGAAGTCGGAGACGCAGTTGCAACTAGCAGTTGTGCACCAACAATTGGTGAAGAACATGCACTAGTAATATCTGTTGACGGCGGCGGTACAACGTATGAGACATTATCATACACCAGTATCTCACAAGGAGACGCAGTAGTCTGAGGTGATTATCATGATGAAAAATAATAAAAATATTCAGAAAGACGAAATCGGATCGATAGGAATAGGTGCAATGATTGTCTTCATTGCTTTAATCCTAGTAGCAGCAGTTGCTAGCGCAGTTATTATTCAAACTGGAGAGAAATTGCAACAGAATGCTCAACAAACAGGTTCTGACACACAACAAGAGATTTCGGGTAAGATTACTATTAACTCGATATTTGTATTTGGTAATGCTAACGCGTATTTAGTATACTTCGAGTCTTCTCCTGGTTCTGAAATCTTAGATGAAACCACTGTTAGATATCAGATGACATGCGAAGACACAGCAGGTCCTACCTACCAGTATGTAGCAGGTACCTTTGCACTAGCTACTCAAGTTGACGATGTTGGTGGAGCAGCCCTAGGTGCTGCAAATGACATTGACCCTGGAAGTAACTATGCAATTGTCCTTGATGCAAGCGCAGTTGGAGCTACTGTGGGCGACTGCTCAGCAACCAACGTTGGTGTAAACGGTGAAGTCACATTGTGGATACACGTTGATGGCGGCGGTTCAACATATGAGACGCTATACATCTTCGATATATCTGAAGGTGCACTTGTAATTTGATTCGAACTGAACCCACAAATTGTTCCATCGGAACACGGGTTCAATTAGAATTGGAGGTACTGAAATGGCATGGCCATTTTCAAATAGCGGTCGATCCCCTGATGGGGAGAGCGATCTCTCTGAGGAGCGCTTGCGCATGATGGCAAATATCGCCATAGAGCAAGTGCCAATGCCCGATGAGGGCGAACTCACAGAGGATGATGCTTGGACTATTACACCCGGGCCTACTCGGGCTAGACTCAACAGTACAGGATCTTTGCCAGTTGCAGCACCAGTTGCTGGAACGGCACAGGTACAGGCGAATATTGACACATCAAGTCTTGAACGGCTGATTTCCACCCGTTTAGACCTGGTTGAAGATGTTCTTAGAAAAGTGGAGAATCGTTTTGAAGATGGAGTGCACATGAGCATTTCAGAATCAGGCGAAAGTAGTGGAGTTGAACTTAGTGATGGCGAATCGATCGTTACCGCTTCGGGAGATATCATTACAGGCTCTGCATCGGAACGTCTGAAGGGTGAAGATGTCGCCTCTCTACTAGAGTTGTATGAAGCCCAAGCATTGGCATCTAATCCATTCCTAATCGCTCCGGCGCATTTGGGAGATGGTGCAGATGGAACGGTCGGTGCGCCGACCGTAGCAGCACTTCTGCTTGACAATCTGTCAGGCATGGCAGCAGTTTCCTTCGCTCAGAAGGCAATGAGTTCTGGCATGCTAGCGGCAGATGAGGGCAAGCAAGTGCTGGCAATTGTTCAAATGGCCTCTCCCGGTGATACCGAGAGTGCGCTTGAAGACCATTTGCCGCACAGAGAATTACTGACCTTCTCGGCTCTTATCTCCAATTGGAGAAGAGCTCGAGTACTCAGAGGTGAAGATTGAGATGGGTAGTGTAGCAATCGGAGCGATGGTGGTAGGAACCTCCATGCTTGTGGTTTTCGCTTTAGCGATGGCCACACTCGAAGCGCAAGTGGATGATTCCATTGCGCAAATTGAGGCGGTTGCAGACCCCACACCAATCTTTGCTATTGAAAACGCAACTAACGTTGAAGGAGCAGTGGTGTCATACACCATAAATAATGCTGGAACTGGTTATTCATCGACTATTGGTAATTCTACCCTAGTCGAAATTAATGGCAGTGTCGGCACCTTTAGCGCGAACCTAGTGATCTCCGGTGGTATGGTTACAGATTTAATCGTCTTAGACCACGGATCATCGTATCTCTACGCCTCCACATACTTTCTGGAGATCACAGGTTCAAACGTAGGAACCAACCTAAATATTACAGCAAGCCTTGGCAATCTAGTCTATGTCAATATTACGAATGACGGTAGTACTGATGTTAATACTGATTTTGCTTGGCTATTTACAGATGGTGATGGTCCAATAAATCTCTCCGTTGGGCACGATGGTTATGTTCCAAACATAATCTTCCCTGGTGAGACATTTCAATTTTATTATGAAAGTGACAATCAGGCTACAGCTAGCCGAGTCGCTATTACAATTGACGGACTGACTAAAGCGTCAGCCATTGCATGAGGTGATACTATGGCAGATGGCGGCGCTAGTACAATGATTTTGCTTGTCACCTCGCTTTTGCTTAGTGGAGGAGCCTCGGTAGTGTTGCTTCAATCATGGGGTGAAGTAGCGCAGATAAGTGAAGAGAATGCTTCAGGCCGTGTCGCAAACGCCGAAACAGAGGTATCATTCAGTGGTGACAGAGGCGATATCTTGCTAGACAGATCAGCCGCCAATCACCAAATTACACTTTATTTCCAAAATTCGGGAATTCGTTCACTCGATAAGTCCTCCTTTTCAATTTTCGTTGATGGAACTTCATCTCCAAGCGTAGGGCCAGCAACCCTGTTCCCCGCAAATGGAATCTGGGCCCCAGACCATGTTCTAAAAGTGATAGTAAGCGATCCTAGTTTCAATTACAGCGATGGAGATTTTGCTATTGTCACAATTGTAGTTCAATCTACAGTTAGTGATGGTGTTAGAGGCACAGATTCTGAAACAGCAAGGGTGAGATTAAGTGTTTGATGAACCACCAAAACCCGTCGAAGATGGGTATGAATTTACCCTCGAACAAGACAGTCTATCCAATGCCATGGGTGCTAGGTTACCCAACCGTAGCCTTTGGATGATACAAGGTGAAGTTGGAAGCGGTAAATCATTGATAAGTCAAAGATTGATTTACGGCTTACTTGAAAACGGCTCTAAACTTCTTGTGATTACTACTGAATTAACAACTCGCGGATGGATAGAACAAATGGAATCGATAGGTTATCCGATAACCGAATACATCGCCAGTGGTAGGCTCCTAGTTTTCTCTAGATTCGGAGTAATTGCTGATGCTAAAGAAGGAGTTGGTATGTTCGATATTCTTAATTCTGATGCTGTTGATAAGGCTGATGTCGTAGTTTTAGATTCAGCATCAGCATTGTTGCCTAATGGCCTAGAATCTTCAGAACAAGTATCAATACTACAAAAACTCCGAAAAATATGTAGTGACTCACGTTCCCTTTTGTTGACCGTCGACCCTGTTGAAGTTGATGCAAACCTCCTCCACAAATTACGTTCAAGTTGTGAAGTATTACTTGACATGCGAGCCGGATTTGTAGGTGGCGAGATAAAACGAACAATAGTGGTCACAAGATTCCTACGTGCTGCAGGCCCAGTACAAGCTAGCATTGGCTGGCGTGTTGAACCTTACATGGGATTCATTGTAGACATTACGGCGGTGAGCTGATATGGATGATGAAGAACTCAAATTCCAACGCGGTGACCTCGATTCAGTGATGGTTGCCCATCCACACGTTGCACTATGGGTGAAGGATTTCGAAGCTAAATATGGCAGTCGCCCTTACTACTACGGTCCACTCGACAGAGATGCACTTAAAATTCAACCAATGAATCTGATTTATATCACCAAGGAACCAATTTTCGTTCACATGTATCGTCCAGTTTCAGAGGATGGTTCACAAGGCCAGACCCTATGGTTTGGGCTCGAGCCTCAACTAACAGACGAGGAAGAGAGCATTAGAAGAGAACTGGTTGAAGTTCTTCTTCAAGAAGCTCCAACTGCACCGACTTTTACAACCGATGAAGAATTCGAAAATATCCTCTTCAGTATGGTAGAGAGATACACAATCCTTGATTCTGAAGTCAGAAGTGGGACACGCCGTAAAGGCAGGATTTGGGAAGTCCTTGGTATGGAGGACAAGAGAATAATAGTAACCAAGGAACAACGTGAAAGATTACACTACATCATTATTCGAGATTTGATTCGCAATGGTCCACTGGAGCCTCTACTTTCCGATGAAATGCTAGAAGATATTCACTCGGTTGGTCTAAAGCATGTACACATGGATCACAAAGTGTTCGGAATGGTAACTTCGAATATTCGATTCCGTGAAAGGGATTTACTTGCTCGTTATCTGCGTGCAATGTCAGAGCGTATCGGGCGTCCAGTATCGGATAACAAGCCAATCATTGATGGAGCATTACTCGATGGCTCCCGTATTAACATCATATTCTCAGATGACGTCTCAATGCTGGGCCCATCATTCACAATCAGAAAATTCGCAGAGGAAACAATATCTGTCATTTCACTAATCAAGTGGGGTACTATGAGCGCCCAGGTCGCAGCATATATCTGGATTTGTTTGGAATATGGAATGTCGGTAATGGTCAGTGGTGAAACTGCATCTGGAAAGACAACTACTCTTAATGCAATTTTACCTTTCATTGACCACAATGTCAAAATATACTCAGCAGAAGATACTCCTGAAGTAAAGGTCCGCCATAAAATATGGCAGAGATTGGTTACTCGTGAATCAAAGAATGAAGAGAGCCGAGTGGAAATGTTCGACCTACTAAAGGCAGCATTACGTTCACGTCCAAGATACATCATTATCGGAGAAATACGTGGTGTTGAGGGTGCTACTGCATTCCAGGCAATGCAGACCGGCCACCCGGTTATTGCAACCTTCCACGCATCATCAATTGTCAAGATGATCCAAAGATTTACTGGCGACCCAATCAATGTTCCAATTCGTTTCTTCGATAACTTGAACTTTGCAATTTTCCAAGAAGTTGTAGAAGCACCAGGTGGTGGAATTGCCCGTCGTATTACTGGAATTGATGAGGTTATTGGATACAATAAACACAGCGATGGTGTACTGACTCGTGGAATGTTTGAATGGGACCCGATAAAGGATAAGCACTACTTCCGTGGTATGTTCCAATCACACCTTTTGGAAAATAAAATCGCAGCCCAGATGGGATTTGAAAATAAGAGAGATGCATATGATGAATTGACTCGCCGTGCAGAGGCGATTCAAATTATGGCTGACCGTGATTTAACACATTATGATGATGTATTCGATTTACTAAATCTGTACTACAATGGTGGCTGGGATGCATTCCGTTCCGCAGTAGACACCTGGGTCAGTATTACTGAACGCTGAATTTGGAGGTTGAAAAGATGGAACGTATGGCGACTTGGGAGATCGCCTTACGCCGTCTTGAGATGCCATTTTCTAAATTTATTTTAGCGTATATCTTGCCGGCAGCATTCGCTGGTTTGATGAGCGGCATACTGATGATTTGGCTAACAGGTGGTTTTTCAGAAGGTGGACTTTTTGCAGGATTTTCAGGGTACTTCCTTCTACTAATAATGCCCCTCCTTTCAGGAGGTGCAGCGGTTTACTTCCCTATTCTCGAAGTCAATCGTTCGGCATTAGAAATTGAGAAAGAGATGCATATGTTCATTACAAGAATGGGTATTCTATCATTAGGTGAAGTTGGAGCAAAAAC
>Ga0209709_10005360_pt1 | contig 10109 bp, 20 predicted proteins | sample ArcticOcean_MG_C_2_FD_187435 | JGI IMG/M metagenome (GOLD analysis project Ga0209709, IMG submission 187435) | Marine microbial communities from western Arctic Ocean - ArcticOcean_MG_CB4_136 (SPAdes) (version 2) | ecosystem: Environmental > Aquatic > Marine > Oceanic | place: Arctic Ocean...
CTGATTCCATGTAAGACCATAGTACGGGCCATTGAGTTCAATGCGATCCGTTGGTTGGAGCATACGACCTGCCCATATATTAAATTCCGAACTAAATTCAAATTTGACGATTGCATCAAGAATTTCGATATCCTTATCCGCAGTACAATCATTTTGACATTCCGTGTTAAATTCCATTTTCAAATACTTGTGGAGTTGTCCGTTCAAATAGATTCTAGCACTTTGCACAGCGAAGTCTTTTGAATAACTGTCTCCACTGTCAGCACCATCTTCCACAGCGGTAAAGGTTGTCCTGAGTCCGGCACCGATACTCACCCATTTTGTGTCGTCAATAACGATCTTAGCTCCAGCAGAAGCAATAGATGGTATAAGTGTTAGTAATAGTAATAAAATAATATTTTTCATGATTTGTTTTTCCTTTATTTGGGTATTTTCTTCAATCAATTTTTTGAGTTTTTTATCAATGTCCTCGCATTTGAGCTTTAACCGACGCTTCACTTGGGTATCCTTTGGTTTGAGTACTCAAAGGAGATTTTTCAGATTCGGGAAGATCGGGAATAGTTTTATCTTTTGTCCAATGTGACGCAGCTGCAGATTTAAGCTTTTCATTTTCGTCTTTCAATTCGCCAATCCTTTTAAGTGCATCATAATATTGGTTATTTAATTCTTTTAGGTTTTTGTTTGCAATATCGAGATCAGACTTTAAACCCATAATGGTTTCTCCCTGTTTTTCCAGTTTGCAAGATGTGACTTTTCACTTATGTAATAGTTCCTGTATCCACTAATCGGATCGTTTGGAACTTTACAATAGTCTGGCATTGCTTGTGGTATCTCAGTTAATCCTATATCTGAAATATTCTTAGGCGATCTTTGTAGATACACTGATGGTCTAGACGAACCATGAACTTTTCCATATCTATATTTATACTCTGCAATACATGCCATGTACAACTTAAACAACATCATATAATTGCTTAAACTTTCTCTAGTCCACACATTAGATGGATGATTGACATGGGTAGCTTTGAATAATACATCCTCCCTGTCATCAGATAACAACCACCGTTTGATGTTCCTACCGTTCTTAGTTTTATCGTAATACATTTGACCGTCAAGGATACGATGGGCAGTAGACAACAACTGACAATACTCAGTTATCATTTTTACAATGTGTTTGTCAACGTGCCACTTCGCACACTGTATCGGGTCATCATCAAGATAAAATATATTCATTCATTAATTTCTTTACTTTTTTTAGGTTCTTGTATTCTAACACACTATCGGTCATACTGTCAATAGATTTTTGAAGTAATTCACCATCAGTTTTGAGCACATCTTTCAAAGGAAATACATCGACTGAAATTAACAATGCACAAGTTTTATTTTTTTCTACAGGTATGGTTCTTTCATGTTCAACCCTAAACCATAAATCATCTATTGAATCAAAATCAGGTTTTTCATAACTCGGGTGATTACTGCGTTTACCTAAAGGTGATATGCCCCATGTATATCGATGGTAACAATTGTTACCAGTAATGGCTTTCATAATATGACCACTTGCATCACGCAACTTATCACCGTCAGCAATTGGTTTATGTAATTCCTTGAGTGTCTTGCCTTGTTGATCACCAGCACTCCAACTACTTGCAAATGCAACAAAGCTGGATTCTAGTTTTCCTTCATGCATTATCAATATGTCATCTTCTATTTCCAGACCTAATCCTAACATATTTGTAAAGCTTTGATTTAATCCCAATGATTCAGAAGTTTTATTTACTAAGTCATTATCTTTTGCGATATCGGTTTCAAACCAGATATCATCTTTGAGATTACCGTATTCAGATATTCGCTCATCTATCGTATAATCATTAGCATAGGTAGAAATCTTTTGCGTATGCAACATCATTTTTGCAAAAGAATATTTTGCGAAAGTAGGACTCATAATAAAGGGAACTTTGATCAAATGTGAAAACATATCACTTTTTCCATCTATAAAAGATATGATCTCCAATTTCAATTGTCTTGGTTTTTGATTTGGCCCAAGACGGTGTTACATAATCTGCATGGTAAAATGTTGCACCATCAGTTATATCAAACATCATTATTTGAGATGTTAATATGAACTTGGTGAATGTCATTATCTCCAAGAAAATACTAATGTGGTTTATGTCATCAGCCTTACCATCACAGTACCAACTAAACTGGCATCGGTGACGCACAGGATAAAATATACGTTCTGCATCTGGTATATCTTTTTTACTTTTCGTTTTCCAACTTTCTTTTGTTTCTGCTTGAAAAACTACCCCACAGATTGTGTCGGGGAATCTATCATCAGTGACTCGATTCAAAGTAACTGATGCAACTGCCAACCAACCAGCGGTTCCTTGATTCCTCGCTTCGTGATAGATATTTTCTGCAAGACATCTTACCTCTTCTATGTCAAACACCATCTTCGGTTCAATATTGCTTTCTAATTTTTCTTCAGACGATTCTAGTAATTTTACATTACCATCGATATCTGTATACAACGGTTGGGCGAAACCTGGCCCGATGGTAAATCCCATAGTTACTGCACTGACAGTTGCAACTGATAACAGAAACAACATAATCGAAATTATTTTTATGTTTTTTTTCATATTTGATCCTCTCTCCAAAATTTATCAGTTAGTTTTTCTTGAAGTCGTAAGGCTTCCCTTTCCCAAGGCATATCATAATATGTTACATTTATTGGAACTGTTTTTAACTTCCAACGTTGGCGACCATTTATAGGAAAGTCGTCCATCTCATTTCTTGCGAATTGTTTTACATGAACCATCTCATGAATCAATGTCATAATTAGTTGTCGCAGTTTTAGATTTTTGTGAGCTTCAATGGTAAAGATTCTTCTTTCATCATCTTCCATGGAACAGTAACCATCTGCGCCGCGAAGTTTTTTAAGGATTATATGAATATATAAACTACTCAATCGAGTAAGTTTTAGTTGTTTAATAGTCCATTCAATAACTTTGTAGGCAACCTCTTTCTGATAGACGGTTCCACCAGTAATTCGAATATTCATTCAAATTCCCCTTTATCTAAATAAAGATAAGAAATGTGGGGGGCTCCGAGAAGAGCCCCCCACGGGGTTCCCAAGTAAGACATTCACTTTGTATCATCGTGTATATTTATGTCTTATTGGGTTTCATTTGCGGTGCAATTGATGATGAGGTTGAGAGAGGTTGCACCGCAAACCAAACTTGACCTTAATGCTTATAAGTAGAGAGGGCCAGTCCAGTTTACCGGATAGTTACCCTTAAGGACATTACCCCTCGCTGCGTTTCTTGCGGGAGCGTTCCAACCAGCTGGTTTTAGAATATCACCTTTGAGAAATTTCTTGTCATCTTCTTTCATAACAAAAGCTGTTACACTTTTGTCGGTGACGACCTTGATGTATTTTCGATTGTCAATAACTTCAAATTTATCAGCAAATTCTGCGATACGATCTGATACACGCTCTTCTGGAACAGCTGTTTTACTTGTCCAATCGGCATAATCTTCAACCATGGCGTCAATCATTTTCTGAACACCATCATTCAAGTCAACACCACTTTCTATGCACATCTTCATAATATTTTCCTCATCATTTCCAAACTATATTGATTTTAATAACAATTCGTTCCACCAGTTTTCCAGTTTGCGAAACATTTCCCCGGCGTCCTCGCAATCCATCTTCCAGAAGGAGCAAAGTTACCATCGTAACTGAAAATGTTTTCTATTGAGAAACCACCGTTGGCATAAGACCCGTCATTAACCTTCTGAATGACGATTTGCTCGACGGCACTCTTTACGATTCTTTCATACAGGTTCCTTTCAGAACCATATGAGTTTGAAATCATCAGAGTCCCTAAAACCAATGCCGTTATTTGTGTTTTGAAAATTGCTGAAACTGTCATAATTTTTCCTTTTCTATTTCTCAAACTATATACATATTATCGCAAATTTAGGGGGCATTGTCAACCCCCCATGTAAGTCATTGATTTTTCAACAGTTTTAAGCAACCGTCCAAATCCAAGCCTTTCCAATTTTTTTTACTTTTACAGTTTTCTCTTTTTGTCTAAGATTTTGAAATACCCAACCGATATCACCGTATGCGACAACAAAATCCTCTGTTAGTAAATTATTTTTGACAGCGAACCTATAAACAGCACGTTTAATTTCTGTTTTTGTTGCTTGACCTAGTTTCTCAATAACATCAAAAGTTATTTGACCTAATAAATCTCTCACCTTCTCAACCTCTATTTCTCAAACTATATACATATTATCCCATATCAAGAGGGCATTGTCAACCCCCCATGTAAGTCATTGATTTATAAGGATTTATAAGGATTTATTCCTCTATCATTCCTGATGCAGACCTAGATCCTTCTGGATAGGTGTCCAAATCAATTTGCATGAAGTTATCATCCCAACCAAAGGCCTCACGAACTACGTTTGCAGATAGACCTTTACAGGTTTGATGAAGTTTTTTATCTTTTACATCGCAGATAAGTTTAGCTTCACTTTCATGCAGCCCCTCTAACAGCTGAATAAACATCTGCTCTTTCTTGAATTGCGGTGTTACGTTATCTCCCCCACGAATGTAGCGGTAAAGTTTTTTTGCTTCAGTTGAAAGTCGAGTATGTTCTGTTCCAGCAGGCGAATCATTCGGTGTAAAAGGAACATCACCCACTGGCATAACCCATACAATGTTGGGGTCAAAGGAAGCTTTAATCACCATGCGAAATGCAGGGTTGTTATATTTCCTAAGTATTTCTACTTTTTTGTCTTTGTTTTTGGCCTTACGAACAAGGTCAAGCACTTCTGAAAATAATAGTGTACTGTCTGGCATCAAAATTCTCCAATCGATTCAGTCAAAGTTTTTAATTTTGAAGATATAAAATAATTTAACAGGTTACTTCGATCACCACATGGAGCGGAATCAAACTCATTAAGAATTTGTAATTCTAGTTCCTTTGGAACATTATCTAGGTTTATGAGTTTTTCATTCCTTTGATAATTTCGTTTAATTTCATCATGTAGTTCATCAAAATCTGTCTGTAACATTACTCCAATCTTTTTCTTACCTAAAGGATTCTGTCGTAGCCCATCCACGAAAGTATTATCTGGTGATAAAACATTTGGTATCCCATCACTAGAATCACCCTTTAGTATATGTTCTTTTATATATACATCTGGATCAATCCCATTTATCATCTTCTTGGTGTTAGGACTGTGTTGTTTAATTTTTGGATACTTGTGTAACTGTATGAAGTCCTTGTCAGCAGACACAATCACAATATCCTCATTCTGGTACTTCTTACACAGAACTGCAATGATATCATCAGCCTCTGCACCATATACTTCCAGATATTTGTAAGGTAAGTTTTTCCTTAACTCATCTTTAATTTTGTTGAGTACACCATAAATATTATCCCAATCCCGATTATCTTTCTCCCGGCCCATCTTACGATTGAGTTTATACTCTGGAAAGTAATCCCTTCTCCAGTAATGTCTGGAATCCCATGTAAAGACTACCTCACCGTATTCTTGATTGAACATAGTTCGATACATACGGACTGAATTGAGTATCATATGTCGAACCACATTTTCATCGACTGTATCAGCCTTTGTCATGTTTAAGTGCATCATCAGACTCGCAATCGATATCTGATTCATGTCAAGTATTATCATTATTATTTTCCTGCCGTATAGTATGCGTTAAATGAAAGAGAACGTCTTTCTCCCTTGCAATAAAATGGATAAACAGAATGTCTTAACCAAGACGGAAACAAAAACATTTTTCCTACCTCTGGTTTACACATTAGAGTATCACTTCTGAAGTCTTGAGCTTCGCCGTACATAAATTGTATTAATCCACTAGCTGGGTAGTGGTCCTTATATTCTTTATCCATAAAGTCATTCATACCTTCGGGCATCTTGAGATACATAACCGCAGAAAAGTTTCCACTGTGTTTATGCCATGGATTATATTCACCCTTGTACTGACTAACTAACCAACATTGTGCAATATGAATATTCTCTATGGATGGAGACAGGTTTACAGGAGTGCCTAAGCCGGTCAATTTGTTCCATTCATAAGAACGATTCTTTTCTATCATTTGTTGTAGATACAAAAGACAGGACTCTTTCATAAAGTCCAGAGTGTATTTCCTTTCTTCTTTATCGGTCAAAGGAATCTGTACTTCTTTACTAACCTTACCAACAAGATTTTCAGAGAAATTCCATTTTGCTGAAGTTGTTTCATTGTTCAAAACTTCATCACCAACCTTGTTAACGATTTCAACAAATCGATCTGGTACTTGACGTTCTAAAATGGTTGCACTGAATGGTTCTAAAAACTTTAATTCATCACTCATCTAAATCTTCTATAATATTATCTAATATCTCAAGTAGTCTTTGAGTATCAAAATGAGAATATCTAGTTTTTTCTTCATCCTCACCAATAACCACTATACTTTGTATAAACCGTGTCATTGGATGAGGATATCCAAACTCTCGATGAAGCATTGACTTAATGCACTCGTTTATAAAACCAATCTCCAGACTAAAATTCTCGTCTTTAATATCAATATCATTTTCATTCATGGTATGAATGAATTGAACCATGACTGTTTCGGTCAGATTTTCTATGAACGACATGTCTTCTGCTATTTTTTTTTGTTCTTCTTTATGTTGGGCTTGATCGTGCCAAGGGCCCTTGATTACATTATCGTTCATTGTTTTATTCCAAAAATCTTTATTAAAATTTGTTATTTTTTGCCTCTGCTATTATGCTATTACTTTCCACACCACCTTTGTCTCTTGATGTTCACCACAAAAGTCATCTATCCATGAACCACCGCTGAGATAAGTTTCACAGTGACGAATGTATCCTTCGGTTGACGCAACTTTTGCTATCGAACCTTTTACATTCGCACGAACATCACTCTTATATTTTTGCAATAAACCTTTTTGTGTTTTAATCCACTGACGGACATTCTTTAATGAAAATGTACTGTCCTCTGGTTTTGCAAGCACACTCGGATGTACGTTTTTATACTTAGGTGGATTCTTTTCAAATCTTTTCTCTCTCGCAATCTCAAGTCGTTCTGCAGCTGCAAACCTTTGTTCTTCAGTCATTGGCTTGCGTTTTTTGCGAACTTTCTTTACAGGTTCAGTCCATCCGTCATTATGTGTTTTTGCAGTAATCTTTTTAGCCATATTATTTTACCTCAGTGTCAATTCTAAATGGGATATTTGTTCTTTCATATTTGACTAAACAAAACGAAAAATATGAGAAATGCGACTGCGTAGATAGCTGCGATGAGAAGTAGGGTTCCAATTAAAAATTTAAACATTTAAGTTTCATCTTCCAATTTGACGAGAACCTTTTCGCCAGTTTTGTCAATTTCAATTTTGACAAACTTCTCTTCTTCAAGCCAATCCAGCATGTAACTATATGCATCACGGACAACAAGATGTTTGCCCCAACAATATGCACCATACATACAAGCAATTGCTATAACTGTGTGTGTGATTGTGTCCATATTACCTTCCTAGTAGTTTAACATGAGCTCCAAAGTATTTAGTAAACACTTCTACAAGATTATTGTAGTCGCTCTGTTGCATTTCCATGATAATACGATCTATTTCCTGACCGTCAAATCCCATCTTAGTCCCAAGACGATTTGCACAAGACATTAGAACAAATTGTACAAATGCGTTTCCATCAGAGCCTTTGAGATCTAAGACCAAATTTCCGTCCATCACGACACTCATTAGAAACCACCTAATATTGCATAACTAAACATAAAGCAACTTGCTATATAACAAACCACACCAAGGAAATTAAGTAAAATTCCTTCAAATGGGCCCATTTCTTTAGCAGATAAAGGAGCTGCATAATCTTTCATAATCATAATAAACCTCGTCAATTTCAAACTACCTGTATATAATAACGTATTTGGAGGGCATTGTCAAGGGATTCCTTATATAATCTTATATTGAGGGATAATATATCACTTAATCACCTATATCTCTTGAGGGTATTTATCATTATTCCCGTTCCTGTTCCCATTTATTATAAATAATAACGATATATGGGTTGGGAAAAAAACAATAAACCAGCCTAATTAGTCATAGGAACCAATATGGAAGCATTCAAACTAATTGCTGACCTTGGGTTCTCCATTGCAGCAGTACTTGGTGGCGGATTTTTTATTATCATGCTATTAAGATATATTCTCGAATCTGTCACGTCAAAAGTCCAAGCACTTAATGGTATGCTATCAGTGCTGAACAACAGAGTGAGAACTATCAACAATGAAATAATAAGACTTGATGCTTTGATATGTATTGCTCTGGGGATCAAACCTGATGTAAGAAGAATATCAGCAGCTGACGGTAAAGAAGACGCAAGAAAGGATTAAAAGACATTATGGATATCGCAGACCTGATTAATCAATACGGAGTACCAACCGTCGTAGCGGTCGGTATGGGGTACTTTATCTTTTATATTTGGAAATATGTGACCCAGAAGATACTTCCTACATTATCTGACGCACAAGGAACCTTAATATCTTTGATCGATAGAGTTAGAATGTTAGATAATGATATGATAAGACTAGATCAAAAAATAAATACTATACTTAACATGCGGGAAAGTGCAGAACAGAAAAAAGGACAGCAAGAACAAGAATGAAACTCATCGTAACATTATTATTTTTACTTATATCCGGCGATGCTCTCGGAGGCGAGTTAAGACATACTTGGAAGTCACCTTCGTTCAGTGGAATAGGAGTTAGTGCACATTACCTAACAATTGAGAACCAAGAGTTTACACGTAAAGCAGAGATAGAATCCAAGAAGAAATCTGAATTATCAAAAATAGAAAACGATAAAAAAAATACTAACTATCAAAAGTTTTTAACAAATTTGGAATCAAGAATATACGCAGAATTTTCCAAGCAGCTAACCGATAGTATGTTTGGCGAAGCATGTGGTACGACATATGGCGAAGATGGCGGCGCTATAGCACCAACCGCTGAATCTGTAGCAGGTGGAGGAGAATCTTGCACTGGTAATATGACATTCAATGGAACAACAATGACCTTTGTCAAAGACGTAACACAAGATGAGGTTAGATTAACCATAGATGGAGATGATGGTGCGTCAACAATTACGCTGCCTCTTAACGATTTTCAGTTTTAGTCTTCTTGTTGGATGTTCGGGGATTCCAATTGAGCCTCCGAGGTCATCAACAGAATCACTTTATAAACAGATAGAAGAACTAGCACCCCCTAAACGGAAAGTACCAATTACTGTATACTCTTTCGCAGACTTGACAGGGCAAAGAAAGCCTGGTGGAAATATAGCTTTAATAAGTTCAGCTGTTACACAAGGAGCTCATGTATGGTTAGTGCAATCATTAAAGAGGGCTGGTAAAGGTGAATGGTTCATGGTAGTTGAACGAATTGGTTTGGACAACTTGTTAAAAGAACGTCAGATTATAAGACAGACAAGAGAGTCACATAAAGATGAAAATAGTTTAAAGCCTTTACTGTTTGCAGGAGTGTTGATAGAAGGTGGTATAGTAGGATATGATTCTAATACAATGACAGGAGGAGTAGGAGCGAGATTATTAGGTATTGGAATACATGACGAGTTTAGAGAAGACACTGTATCAGTAGGTCTGAGATTGGTATCAGTAAACACCGGTGAAGTACTGCTTGCAGTTAGTACTGAAAAAACAATATGGAGTACAAGACTATCAGCATCCGTATTCAAGTTCATAGACGCTGGTACAACACTAATGGAAATGGAGGCAGGGTTTTCTGAAAATGAATCTGTATCTTATGCGATACGAAAAGCAATCGACAAAGCTGTTATGGACATGATAACAGCTGGTGCGGAACAAAAATTATGGGAATTTAAAGAAGTGCAAGGAGATAACGGCTCTTAGGGGCCCCTAATTAGGAGAAATAGAAATGCGGAATTTTATATTTGCATTTATAATGAGTTTTTTCATAGCAACCGTAAGTTACGCTGGTGATTCTGATGTATACATTGATCAAACGGGTGCATCAGCTACG
>Ga0209709_10005362_pt1 | contig 10108 bp, 8 predicted proteins | sample ArcticOcean_MG_C_2_FD_187435 | JGI IMG/M metagenome (GOLD analysis project Ga0209709, IMG submission 187435) | Marine microbial communities from western Arctic Ocean - ArcticOcean_MG_CB4_136 (SPAdes) (version 2) | ecosystem: Environmental > Aquatic > Marine > Oceanic | place: Arctic Ocean...
CATGATCCTCACAAGCCATATAAAGCACCATATCATCCACTGTGTGTTCATGGTATCCAATACAACTATTGAACAGCTCACCATACAGCTCTGCTTCTTCAATCGTTCTCCATAATGGTTTGCCATCAAGATTGAATACAGCATCCATTTCTTCTAACACAAGAGCTTTCAAAGTTTCTAATGTTTCAGAATCTGTCGGGCAGTTTGGACATGGTTTTCTATTCTTTGATTTTTGTGCTGCAATCAATTGATCAGAAAAATATCCTTCAATACTGAAACCGCGAACCTCTTTTTTTAGAATTGAGTTCCAGACTTCATCATTGTTTATCTTCATTGCCAACATCCATGTGCCAACTGGCAAATGCTCAAATCCATAAAGTGATGCTTTGTCACGTTTAGGATCTTCTATCAACCAAGATTCCACAACTGTCAATCCTTCGACTTCATCAGCATGTTCATACGTGTGTGAGTTGGTTCGTTCCTCTTTCATATAAAGCTGTGATGCTTGTCTGACTGTTTCAACTGAAAAGAAAACCTCGTATTCCTCATCTTCTTCATCGTTGTATCTGCCAATTCTTTTCTCAGGAATTAATGCTGGGCCAATCAACATTCGCTTTGCTTCATCTATTTTAGCAAGAACATATCTCTCATTTTTATTGAAGAAAACAAATCCTTCTTCAATTGCTGGATGTCGTACAACTGCGATTGCAGTGATTCCAGATAGCTCCAGATTTTCGTCTATTAATAATTCAATTGTTTTCATAAGGTTGCATGGTGTAATAAATTAGCATCAAGTTCTTGTTGTGATGTCATGTCTTGACCGACAACATATGCTTTTATAGGTTTGTTTGTTAGTGATTCTAAATCTGTTGGAGCTGTTGTGCTTGGTGCAAATGTATCTGGCACTAATGCCGTTGTTTGATTACCTCCAGCAGTTGGTACTGATGGTGTATCAGGAGTTCCACCTGAATCAAATCTTGTCTTTGCTATGGATGCAATTGAAGCTGCTCCAGTTAATCCAGCAGTAACAGCACCCGGTAATCCAGCTGGAAATCCTAATCCAACTGGTGGAGCTGATAGTGAAGCAATGATTGCAGAACCAGTGCTCATAACAGCTGAAGCAATTTGCATCTTCTTAGCTCTCTGAAATCTTTTCTTTGCTGTTTTCTTATCATCATTTTCACGCCCCTGATCCAGTGCTGCAAATAATGAGAACGCTGCATTTGTCATTCCAACAATAGCATCAATAGTTTCTTTGCGAAGTTCTTGTTTTGTTTTCTCAACTGTTGCAACAACATCTTCTTCTTTTGCTGCATACTTTTCTGTGATAGCTAACAGATCCGCTTCTTGTTTATCCTTCAGAAGTTTCTCTGTTTCAGCATTGCCTTGAGCCATCTCATTTAACTTGATGTACTTCGCTGCAATCAAATCAATTTCATTCTGCTCTGCTGATTGTGTTGCTGCTTTCAATGTGGCAATCCTCAACAGCTCTGCATCATCAATTGCTTTTGCTTCAGCAGCCATCTGTTCTGTCAGCATCCCTTCTTCAACAACAAATTTCTTCTTGAGTTTCGCTGATTGTGTGTCCAGATTTGTGACCGCTGCAATTAGTTCTGCTTCGCGTTGATAGTCTGCTTCTAAACTCTTAGTCAATCCCATTTCTTCTTGGTGGATTCTAAGTGTTTCTTTTGCATTTGCAACCCTCTGAGCATGAACAGATGCCTCTGCTTCTTGAGCAAGTTTATTTGCTGCTAATCTATCTTCAAAGCTCTTTGTGATGTCTTTTGAAATCACTTCTTGTTTTGCTATGATAGCAAGTTTCGCTGCTTCATCAACTATCAAATCACGTTCAGCTTGTCTGAGATTTTGAGTTGATTTTGTTAATTCATTTTGAGCTTCAACAGCTTTCTTTGTTTCATCATAAAGTTCTTTTGTTTTATCCACTAACTCACCAACTACAAGAACAGTTGCGGCAATCATTGGATTGGCCATTGCAAGATTCTCAACTCCTTTCTTTGCATCTGCCATTGCTCCAGCAAAATCTCTCTTGAATAGTTTAGAAACGGCTGATCCTAAAAATCCAAGACCATCCATCAGATTTTGAACACGATCCATTACAAACTCCTTCAAGAACTTTCCGAAATCTTTGATTGATTGAACTGGATCTGTGAAGATGCTTACCATAATTTCACCCATATCAGAAAATGTATCTGTGAGCTTTCCTATCACTATGCCAAGAGCAGCTGAAGCAACTTCTAACATCTCAGCTCCTTTCTTAGTAGATGTGAAATAAGCCACCAGAGATCCAATCACAAGAACCAGCGCACCAATACCAGTTGCTATTACAGCACCTCGCATTGTTTTCAATCCCATGACAAAGGTTTTAGCACCTTTCACTGCTCCTTTGAACATAGTGATAAGACCTCCAGACATACGATCCAACCCACCACTCATTTGTGCTGATGCTTCACCTACATCATCAGCTGCATCTGCTGTTTCCTCAAGTGCATCATCTAATTTATCAGCAGCTTTAGCAGCGGCATTCAGCTCAGTTGTGAGTTCCTTGACACCCTCTGTTTTTAGTTTTACTGTGGCTGTCTTAGACATTGAATCTGGCTTTTATTCCCATGTACACCTTCTTGAAAAATCCAGTAAATCCAGTTTCTTCAAAATATCCATAGAATCTAATCGTTTCTTTTGTGTATGTTTTATGATCAGACATAGTTCCAAGTTTGATAATCTTTGGAATTGTGATAAACATATTTTTTATGTAGTGCTTTTTCATGCTGCTTCTGTTACGAGTTTTGTTTTGTTCTCTAATACAAAGAAATCATTTGCCTCTGTCATTAATCCAAAATTGACTATTGCAGAACTGCTGCTCATATTCATATATGTTACATTCACATCCATTACCCAAGATGTATGCACATCATCCTCTCCAGTTACAGAAAGATCCAGTACAAAATCTCTTTTAGATGCGCTGATATGAGCAATTGAAACAGTTGGTGCAGCCAGTCCTGAATCACGATTGCTTTCAACTACTGTATCTGATATGGTTGATATTACTCCATTGATATTTTTCAGCACTATGGATTGAGAAACAAAATATGTGCCTCCAGTCGGTAAAGTTGCAGCTGCATATATCACACCCAGTGCATTGATTTTGAAATGAGCTGTTGTGTTGATTGGTATTATCAAGTCACTGATTAGCTTTCCTTCTACTCCAGCCACAACAGCCGCAGTGCTATTTGTTACACAGAGCAATTGAAAAGCCATTGATGAAGCCATACCTTCATTCTGTGTATTCTTTACATATGCCGCAGTTCCATTCTGTGACCATGGCATTGCAAAATTCTTTGAACTTTGTCTGAGTAGATGTGTGCCTTGTTGTGATCCAATTGGAATTGGTACTTGTGGAAAGAATGATCTGCTTGGAATACCAGACACCACACCACCACCACCCGAAACACCAGATGTTGGATCATCAGGTGGATCTCCATCCTCTCCATCTGATTGCCAATTCCACCAGCATTCAGGTGTGACACCATCAAGAGCATATGTCAACCCTTCAGCTTCACAACATGCACTGTTTGGATTTGCAGAAACACCAGAAGCATCAACCCAGTTTGTAGTTCCATCTATATTTGAAGATACATAATTCAAATCACATTGCTCAGATGGAAATAAAGTCACTGAGCCAATATCAATCAATTTCATTAATCTCACTGCAGTTGGTTTTGGATCAACTGGATTGTATCCACTTATCTCAATCACTCTGTAATAAATACCATCTATAAAAATACGATCATCAAACGTCAGCAGATTCATGTCAGCTGGTGTGATAGCTATCTGACACAACACCAATCTTGCATCTTCAGAATATATCTGTTGTAGATATTCACTCCAATATGTTTTGGCTAATCCAAGTGCGTATTGCTGACCTATCAATGGAGATCCAGATGCTTGTTTTAATGTATGCCTCCAGTATGTTGATTGAGTTGAATCTGTTATTGGCAAAGTATGGAATGGAGTAACGCACCCATATACAGCTGTTAAGGTGTTTCCTATGTATATGCTTTGACCTCCAGTTGTTTGTGTACCATTCCAGTACACAATCTTTGGTTTGTGTGCCACTGGTATTTGTGCTCCATTGCTTTCACCAAACAAACGAGGATATATGATTGTATTTGCATCAACAGAGTTCCAGTCTGCTGTTGGGAGTTGCTGAATTGCTACTGCTCCAAATATTGAACTGTTTTGATGTGTTCCAACTGCATATGTATCATTGCTCCTGAAGGCATACTGTCCTAATGGCGTTCCATATTCTTTGAATTGGTATTGATTCGGCCAGTCAGAATCTACTCCATCATTGAACGTGATATCTTTGCTTCTGAGATCTGTTGCTGGTTTTACGATAAACGGCTGTGAGTGATCCAATTTCTCAGACCAGTCCAATACGTCACCAGTTGCGATATAGTCGCTCAGTGGCTCTAATATGAGCTGCTGTGGACTTGTTGAAGGTAAAAGTGTGAGATTGTATCTTTGAACTAAGTCTTTCACAAAGGCCGCACATGTAATATCTGGCATGTTTGCAATTGTATCAACTGGCTCTCCTGATATTGTTGTGCTTTCATATGACAACCACCTAAAGAATGTTGTTAATGGATTTTTTTTAATTATACAACCCTCCATATATGTTGTCACAACAAGTTGAATTTCCATCCCATATTCTATAGATACCGCTTGTGGCATTGTATATGAAAATGGTTGAGTGAGAATTGTGCCTTGCTCCATTGCCCATCCCATACTTGCAAGAACTGTATCTGCTGATGTTACTTCAATATTGAAAGCCGCCCATGTATCTACTTGAGCTGAATTATCTATCTCAACAGAGAAATCAAACACAGCCAACATGTTAGATGGCACGATAAAAGAAAATGATGTTTCATCAAATCTATTATCTGGATCATATAGACTCACTCCAGATGTATCATTAAATGGTAGCACAAATGTATCTGCTCCAGCAATAGCTGTAATGTCTGATGATAGACCAGCTTTGAATCCATAGTATGGAAATGTTTTCAATCCATTTGCCCCATTGCCTAAACTCATGTACAAATTTGTCCAGACTGTTGTTGCCATGAACGTGCTCTGAAGTGAGAACCCAAAATTATTTAATATCTGTCTGAAGATATAATCAATCTGCATGAATGGAATCAAGTGTGCTGGTGGTAAATAGTTTGAAGCATATAAACCCTCATCAACTCCATTATCACCATACAACCGCCCTCCCTGACTGAGTGCCTTATCTACTAATGGAATACGTATCACACCATTTCCAACATTTCCATCTGTAATATCTCCAGTCCACGAAGCAATTACATTTGCGGGTGTATTATCATATCTGTAATCAGGTGTGTTTGAGAATACATCTTTGAGTTTGGTGTTACCCATCTGAGTAAATAGATCACCAGCTCCACCACTGATAGCACATTCATATGTCTGGCCAGTTTTAGATACACTGAGCAATTGCAATACACCTTCAATCAAAGCAACCCCATCATTCAACAGAGTGCATTGAACTGGGTTCTCTGGCCTGAATACATCACTGCTCCATGATCCTTGAGATAGGTCAATCATAAAATAGTTCTCAAAGAAATCGTTGTTGATGTTTGAGAATGGCAAAAGAAACGTTCCAGAATATGGTGCTTCTCTGCTCATCAATTTATCAGGATCAGCAAATGAGTATGTTAATGGAATTGCAGCAGCTTCAGATAGCTCTAAAGTATGCCAATCATAAAGGTCATCAACTCTTGCTTGTAGCTCAATCATGATATTCTTTCTTTTGCGTATTCAATATCTATATCATATGCGAATAGCTTATTTCTCAAGCTGGTTTTTTCAAGATAGTTTGTGTTCTTGATTACAATTGGAATCACATCACCTTTGGAATTTATCATCACTACCTTTCTTGATACTGTCATAGATTCAATCAAGATATCTCTGCTTTCATCATACCATCCAGTGCTGACTTTCAATCCTCTCTTGGATCTTACATCTCTAAACGTAGTGCCTCCATTCCTTCCATATGATGCCCAATCAACAGATGTACTTGTAGAAAGATAGTTGCCTGATTTGCCGACATACTTTGCTTTGCTTGTCACATTGGTTGTATTTGTTTGCGCTCCTAATACATCAATGTAGTCATATGCTCCAGATCTGTTTTGAAATGCAATTGTAAACTGATCATATAGACAAGGTGCATCTACTTGTGTATATCTGTATATTCCTGAGAGCTGATTTAATGTATATAATAAAGCAGATGTATATGCTACCACATCGTAATAAGTCCAAGTACCATTGATAGCGGTGGCAAGACTTGCATTCGCTGTTTGAAGTTTTAAGTTCATCGGGCCAACTCCCACAAATGAAATCATGCTACCTGATCCAACAGAACTTGCTCCAACACCTCCATCAGCTGCAATGTCAATTGTATATACTCCAATCTCACTTGTTCCATTCATCACTCTGATTTTATAGTAATTCAGATTACGATCAAGATCATATCCAGTTGCCGTTCCAGTTGGAGTTGCTAATGTTCTGAATGATGTCATTGTCACATTGTCTTTGAATAGAAACGAAGATGCATTTGTTCCTGATGGCCATGTTGCCGATCCGAGAGAAGGTATCTCACTCAACATCGGTGTATCATATGAAGGAGATGATGCTGAAAATTCGCTTATGAGATTACTATTCAATTGCACATCATCCCAATCAGAGAAATCAGATGTATGTCCAGACCATCTAATTGCAAAGACTTGGTTGTTGGTACTTACTGCTGTATATGACACAGCTCCATCCGTTGTTGTGGCTTTTATATATCCAAGATCAATCAAAAACTTTCGTGCTGTGAATGCTCCTTGACCACATAATCTTGTTGTGTTTTTTATTCCAAGTTTATGAATTGAACCTGAATTTTCATTGACTGGTAGCTGTATGTTTGTTGTCTTAACATAGCTGTCTAATACCTGAGAGATATTGAACGTGGCTGCTTCGTTATTATTTGGCTGCAAGGCCAAAACTGTCAAGAGAGTTCCAGCATCATCATTCACTTTTAATGCAAATCTGTACTTAAACCCACTAAAGCCGACATCACTCACTGTGAAGATAGTTGGTTGCAGTGTGCTTGTGAGAGCTGTTTGAGATGGTTGTTGTTCTACGATATAGGCCATTTTTTTATATGTTCGGTTTTGTGTTTATTCTCAGATTAACTGCATTGTGATATTTGCAATATCTTGAGCAACTGCATCACCTATTGATTGAGAATATTTCTTGAGTATGTTGTTACCAGTTTTGGATATGAAGTATGATGGTTTCAGTCCTCTTTTGAATATTGTGTTTTGTAGTGCGAAGCCAAATGCTCTGTCAGTTATGAATCTACCAGTTTCTTGATCTCTGCCTTTGTACCCTTTTGTCTTGAACCAAGATATCATTGCACTTAGTGGTGGTTTCTTATTTGTGTAACTGAAGTTTCTTGTGTCTGAGTTTATTAGGTCAAAACTCTCCCGAGTATATTTCTTCTCTGTTCCACTCACACCCCAATCAACAAACTGCCAATAGTTCACTTGTGGAGTTAGTTCAATACTCCATTCATCTCTGTCTTGGTATATTTTCTTAGATACCTTGATTGATCGTGTCAGCTCTCCAGATGCATTATGTTTCTGTCTGCGTAACATCTGCTGTGCATTCTTTTTCCATCTATTTGCCACATACGTCATTTGCTTTGTGGTTAATGGTGCGGGGTAGCTTTTATCTTGAACGAGAATTTTGATCATGTCATTGGAATCAAACAAACATCATTTGTATTGTCCACACTGAAATTCATATCTGCTGACCAGCCAATCAATTGATTTTCAAATCTTATATTGAATGGCAAAACTCCAACTGGCAGCTCCATTGTACAACGTGGAATGAATTTGTTGTCATCATATGCGTGATTATGTCCAAGTGCAATCACATCTTTAATCATATAGAACATATTGCTAATCACCCATGCACGATCCTTCAAGTCATTTGGTTGAAGTGTGGCAATTATTGCCTCAATAGAGATTTCTGCTTCACCTTTATCAATACTGCCTCCAGTCAAGTTCACGAATAAACATGGAAAGAGATCTGCATTCATCTTCTTAACATCCATCTCATCAATCGGCCCAATTACAGTGCTGTGAATTTGTGTGTTCTTTTCTCCATAAACTGTGAATGCTTCAAGTAATTTATATACTGTTGTTTCACTTTGATTTGCTTCCATGTTTATTTTATTATGTCCTTGTTTTTCTTAGATATGGATAAGTCCAATTCGTAACACAAGAAGGTCAATGCTTGTTCAATTTTAAGCTCTGTAACAGCTTCAATTTTTAAGACATCCCCACCAGCAAGATGATAGATAGAAGCGAACCATCCCCATTTGGATGCCATTGACGAACCTACCTCTCCACCCCCTCCAAAGATTGCATTGAATCTTTCATGAAGATCAGACCGATATTCAAAAAAAAAGCGAGCATACTAAATACCTTGTCCATTTTTAATTCATTGAAGATTTTTTTATTCTCCTTTCCTGAGTATGGTTGAATCTTGTAAAAGTCTTTGGATTGTTCTGTGATAGGTCTGTATAAAATTGAGAGTATTTGCAGCAGATTTTTCTCTGTATCTTCACACGCTGTTTCCAGATCCGCAAATTCTCCAACTGTCAGCTCACTCAAATTTGGATGCAGTCCATACTTGATGTCATTGAGTTCAATAATTGGATGCAGTTCAAATTCTGTTGCACTTGGATCTTCCATTTCCTCAAGCAAAGCATTGACTGTTTCCATGCTTTCTATTGTCATGCTTTTTACAACCTTCTTGCTCACTCCACAAAGAATAGATACACGCTTCACTACGTCCTCAGTTTTGGAGAGTTTGATCCACTGCTTGACTGAGATATCTGCAAGTGTTGTTGGTACTGTTATTTTCATTTTATTCACTTTTGGTTATGCTATTAGGTGAGCGTGTTCACTTATTTACGCTTATTGGACAGATGCAAGTAATATGTTCACTTTTTTACTCTTGTTTTATGATATGTAATATTTGCCAGAGTAGTTCTCCATGAGCTTATTTAAGCACACATAACGAAATGCATCAATTCCATGATCGTTGCCCTTTTCTGGTTCATTGATTTGGTTTCCATCTCGATCTGTTTTCCACTTATATGACTGCATCTCTTTAATTAGATTGATGCTTTCTCTTGTGATGTTTATTCTGTGGCGTTTCATTACGTCAATCCCCAGTCTGATGCTGTCCTGACCTTTATTCGCGCCCTTGATTAAGAATCCTTGTCTGGAGAGTTCAGTGATTGATTTCGGCTCTGCTGAATCAGCAATAATTTCCTGACGTTCAATTCCAAGATCACGCATCTTTCTGCTCAAGTCGTTATTTGTTAAGCCAGTTTCATACAAATGTTCTTCAACATATAGATCCAGACCATCTTTGTACACAGATATCAATGCACTCGGATCATTTGTGAACCCCCAGTCAAGTCCAAATGAAATGAATTGCGCTCTGTCTGGCACTTGTTCCACTTGATTGAAGTGTGGAAAGATTGCAGCTATATTCAAACCACGTTCACCAAGTCCATATATTCTCCAGTAGTTTGCATCTGTTAATTTTAGGTATTCAATCTCTTTTATTGTGTTTTCGTCTAAGAATGGATTGTCAAGATATGTTGTCTGGTAAAAACTCGCATCTTTCCTTGTCATTACTTTGTCATATATCCATGAAAATACATCACTTGGATTGAAGTCCATGATTAGAATTTCTGATGTTCTCAAAATTATCTGTGTGAAATCTTCAAACGTTAATTCATTGCACTCATTCAAAAAAGCAATGTGCCTTTTTCGTCCTCTGATGCGCTGTGATTCTTGGATAGAAACAAATTCAATCATGTTTCCAAACAAAAGATATTGTGAGCTGCTCTTGTTGTGGTTCGCTGGTGAATACCATCCTTCATTTTCTAATATCTGAAAAAAGTCACGCATCACACTTGCTTTCAGACTTGGCATTGTTTTCCTGA
>Ga0209709_10005363_pt1 | contig 10108 bp, 9 predicted proteins | sample ArcticOcean_MG_C_2_FD_187435 | JGI IMG/M metagenome (GOLD analysis project Ga0209709, IMG submission 187435) | Marine microbial communities from western Arctic Ocean - ArcticOcean_MG_CB4_136 (SPAdes) (version 2) | ecosystem: Environmental > Aquatic > Marine > Oceanic | place: Arctic Ocean...
ATTCAACTTTACCCTTTATCACTGAGAAAATTGAATGATCTTTACCCATACCAACATTTTCTCCAGGAAAAATTTTTGTTCCTCTTTGTCTTACAATTATATTTCCAGGAACAACTACTTGACCACCGTATTTTTTAACACCAAGTCTTCGACCGGCACTATCACGTCCGTTTCTTGTTGATCCGCCTGCTTTTTTTGTTGCCATAATTTACCTAGTTTATTTTCCTATTTCTTTTGTTTTTTCCTCTTTTTTTTCAACTTGCTTTTCTACTTTTTCTGCTTGAGAAATTATTTTACCGTCTTTTGAAAAAATTTTAGTAATTCTAACTAACGAATAAGTTTGTCTATGACCATTTTTTCTTCTTGAATTTTTTCTTCTTCTTTTTTTAAAAATTAATACAGTTCTATTCTTTCCATTTTCAATTAAAGTTGCCTCAACTTTAGCCTTGTCAATTAGGGGAGTTCCAACTTCTACAGTTTTATTATCACCGTAGGCTAGTATTTCTTTAAATTCTATTTTACTCTCAGGCTTAGATTCTTCTAACTTTTCAATTTTAAGAATTTCTCCAGCTTTAACTTTGTACTGTTTTCCACCAGATTGTATTATTGCATATGACATTGTTTATCCTAATTTTTATAATCTGGAATATAGTATGAGGCCTAATATAGTCAAGTCGAATAACTTAAAAATTATCCTTTAAATCTCTTAGTTTTGAAAAGGATTCAAGATTATGTGATCTTAAAAAAATATTGCACTCTAATTCTTCTTTAATGGTGGAGGGAATTGTAGGCAAATTATTAATTAATTTTTTTTTTATTTCTAGAATTTTTGTTTTAAGTTTTTGATTATTTGGATCGTATGCAAGACAAAATTTAGAATTTTGCACTGTATATTCATGTCCACAAAAAACTTTTGTATTAAGAGGTAGTTGTTTAAATTTACTTAAAGAATCAAACATTTGTGAATATGTACCTTCAAAAATTCTTCCACAGCCTAATGAAAATAATGTATCGCCTGTAAAAACCATTTTATTTTTATAAAAATAAAAACATACATGACCAGTAGTATGCCCTGGAATATGCATTATTTTTGCCTCAAAGTTTTCACTCTTCCAAATTTGCTCATCATCAACAAGAATATCAACATCTGGGATTCTTTTTTTGTCACCTTTATAACCAATTACTTTTGCATTATATATATTTTTTAATATTTTGTTCCCACCGACATGGTCATAGTGATGGTGTGTGTTTAAAATAAATTTCAAATTTATTTTATTTTTATCCAAATATTTAATGACTGGTTCAGACTCACTAGGATCAACTACACATGCATTATTTTTACTTTGATCAATAATTAAATATGAATAATTATCTTTTAGGCATGGAATTATTTCAATTTTCATTTATTTCTCTATTAAAAATATACCTAATTCGGAGGATAAATTTTTTAGGCTCAAGTTTACGGTATTTATTGAAGAAGTTTTTTCATTGTTGAGGGCTATAGATTGATCCAACTTAATATTTTTTTTTGAACAAAAATTAAAAAAATCTTTTATTGTGCACATATGTAAGTTTGGAGTGTTATACCATTCATCAGGTAAATTTTTTGTAATTGGCATTGTTCCTTTTAAAAGCAGATGTAACCTTATTTTCCAAAATCCAAAGTTCGGTATGGTTACAATAGCTTTTTTTGAAACTCTTAATAAATCATCAATTACCTTTTCAGGATTATAGAATGCTTGCAATGTCTGACTTAATACAGCGTAATCAAAAGAAGAGTTTGGAAACTGTTGCAAATCTTTTTCAGCATCTCCTTCTATTACCGATAGACCCTTGCCAATACAATTTTGAGCTTTAGTTTTTGATATTTCAAATCCTCTAGCATCAACATTTTTATTTTCTTTTAAAAATTTCATCAAAGTTCCATCACCACAACCGACATCAAGAACTCTAGTGTTTTTTTTTATTATTTCTGAAATTATTTTAAATTCTTTTTTCATTTTTATTTGTTCAAATAGTTTGTATTTAAAAATTCTTTAATAGTATTTAAAAAATCTGGAACATCCAATAGAAAGGAATCATGACCTTTGTCACTTACAATTTCTGTAAAGCCTACATCTGCACCACAAGCGTTTAAAGCCATAACAATATCTTTATTCTCTGATGTTGGGTAAAGCCAATCAGAAGTGAAAGAAATAATAAAAAATTTTGTCTTACTTTGAATAAAAGCTTTAGATAGGTTTCCATTAAATTGCTTTATGAGATCAAAATAATCCATTGCTCTTGTGATATATAGATAGCTATTCGCATCAAATCTATCAACAAAAATTGACCCTTGATATCTTAAATAACTTTCGATTTGAAAATCTGCATCAAACCCAAATTTTAATTTATCTCTTTCTTGTAAGTTTCTTCCAAATTTTTCTTGTAGTCCATTTTTAGACAAATAGGTAATATGAGCTGCCATTCTTGCAACGGACAAACCTTTGTCTGGTGAAATATTTAGTTGAGAGTAGTTTCCTTCTTTCCAGTTAGAATCTGCCATTATAGATTGCCTGCTTAATTCGTTAAAAGCAATATTTTGCGCAGAATGACTTGCGGTACAAGCTATTGGTATTGCAGTTTTAGCCTTATTGGGAAAATTAGATACAAATTGTAAAACTTGCATACCCCCCATTGAACCTCCAATTACGCTAAATAGTTTTTCAATTTTAAAAAATTCTAATAAATTATATTGAGCTCTAACCATATCGTTTATAGTTATAATAGGAAAATTGATTCCAAGTGTTTCATTTGTTTTTGGGTCAATACTACTTGGCCCATATGAGCCCATGCAGCCTCCAATTACATTTGAACAAATGACAAAGTATTTGTTAGTATCAATTCCTTTAGAAGGACCAATTAAATGTGACCACCATCCATTTTTTTTTGTAACGGGATTTATTCCAGAGACATACTGATCACCAGTTAAAGCATGAAAAGCAAGAATAGCATTATCTTTCTTTTCATTTAAAGACCCATAGGTTTCATAGGCAATAGGGTAGTTGTTAATTGTTTTGCCACAGTCCAAAGTAAGTGGATTTTCAACTATTAAAGTTTTTAATTTATTTTTAATATTCATAAATATTGCATGAAAAGTGAATTGTGAGAAAAAAACATTTTAGCGGTTTTTTTTAAGCGCTCGCAATTCAGTTAAATCAGCGCACTTTTTTGTACTAAATGTAATCCAATATGTCAATTTTTTAATAATTAACTTATTGTCTATAAACATTTATTATTTAACTTATAAAGTAGGTAAAAGTTAACAATATGACAGTCCCAAAATTTAAGATAATTAAAATAGACAGTTATAGACCTGGCAAGTCTAGTATTGGTAAAATTAAGAAACCAATTAAATTGTCAGCAAATGAGTCAGCACTTGGTGTTAGTCCGAAAGTGAGAAAAATACTTTCATCTAAAAATTTGATTTTATCAAAATATCCAGATGGTAAGTCAAAAAATTTAAGAAAAGAAATATCAAAAAAATTTAACTGCGACTTTAATAAAATTATATGTGGGTCTGGATCTGATGAAGTTATTCAAATGCTGTGTCAAATTTATCTTAATCCATCAGATGAAGTGATAGTGCCTGAATATAGTTTTTTAATGTACAGGATTTATGCAAAAATTGCAGGAGCCAAAGTTGTTTTTGCAAAAGAAAATAATTTTAAAATTTCAATAAATAAAATATTGAATAAAGTTAACAAAAAAACAAAAATTGTATTTCTTGCTAACCCAAATAATCCAACGGGAACATATTTAAACAAGATAGAATTAACAACCTTAAGAAACAAACTCAGTAAAAAAATTTTGTTAGTTTTAGATGATGCGTATTTTGAATATATGATAAATAAAGATTATACATCAAGTTTAGAATTGTTCAAAAATAAAGATAACGTAATCATATTAAGAACTTTTTCAAAAATTTATGGTTTAGCAGCTTTAAGAGTTGGGTGGGGCTATGGTTCACAAAAAATCATTAATGCAATGTATAAAATCAAACCACCTTTTAATGTTAATCAAACAGCACAGATTGCAGCCGAAGCAGCCCTGAAAGATAAAAATTTTATTAATAAATCGATAAAACATAATGTTATATGGGCAAAAAAAATAAAGATATTTTTAGAAAGCTTGTCTATTTCAACGAATGAAACTGCAGCTAATTTTTTTCTTCTTAATTTTGACAAGTGTAAGTATTCAGCTACTTATGTATTCAAAAAACTTATATTAAAAGGAATTATTTTAAGATCCACCAAAGAAGGGTATAAAATAAAAAATAAATTAAGATTAACTATTGGATCCAGTAAGGAAAATATAAAATTAATAAAAGTAATGAATAATATATTTAATATAAAATGAGAAATATTTTAATTATTGGATGTGGTTTAATTGGATCCTCGATTCTTAGAGCAATCAATAAAAAGAAAATTGCTAAAAAAATATTTGTATATGAAAAATCAAAAAAAAATATTTTAAAAATAAAAAAATTAAGATTAGTATGCACTGTAACTGATGATTTAAAAAATATAATACCAAAGCTGGACTTAATTATTTTATGTACACCCATGAGTGAGTATGAAAAAATAATTTTAAAGATTAATAAATATCTGATATCCAAAACAATTATTACAGACGTGGGCTCATCCAAAGAAACTTCCTTAGCTTTAGTTAAAAAAAAATTAAAAAAAGGTATATCGTGGACTTCAAGTCATCCTATTGCGGGCTCAGAAGTTAGTGGACCAGAATTTGGAGACAAGAATTTATTCTTAAATAAATGGTGTATTATAATCAAAGAGCAAAATTATAATAAAAAACATTTAATTTTTCTAAGTAAATTTTGGAGAAAAATAGGCTCTAAAGTTGTAACAATGAACTCAAAAAAGCACGATGCTGTTTTTTCTATGACAAGTCATCTGCCCCATCTAATCGCCTATAATTTGGTTAAAACAGCAACGGATTTTGAAAAACAAAAAAAATATAATCTTATTAAATTTAGTGCAGGTGGTTTAAGAGATTTTTCAAGAATCGCAGCTTCAAATGAAATTATGTGGAGAGATATTTTTTTTAATAATCAATCAAATATTTCAAAAGTGATTGATCTATTTATTAAAAATTTGAGGTTATTTAAAAAAGATATTAATTCTAAAAATAATAAATCACTTATAAAAAAATTAGTAGAAACTAAAAAAGTAAGAAAAAAAATAATTAAGTTAAAACAAGATATTAACAAACCTGATTTTGGAAGAAATTAATTTAGAATGTTAGATAGTTTTTTTAGTGTTAAATGTGCAGTTTTTTCAATTTTTTTAATTGTATAATTAATTGGCATAATTAACACTTTTTTTTCTGGACCATAAGCATGAATTAATTTTTTAGAATTTATACAAACTGCCACATGTCCCTTCCAAAATATTATATCTCCCTTTTTAAATTTTTTTCTTTTGTTGTTACTTTTAGAATATTTTAATTGATCCTTTGTATCTCTGGGATAAAATTTATTATTATAATAGTATAGTAATTGTAAAATTGCTGAGCAATCTATTCCTTTATAAGTTTTGCCACCCCAAAAATATTTAGTTTTTAAAAATAATTTTAATACTTTTAAATAATCTTTTTCTATATGATTAATTTTTTTGATATCTTTTTTTTTAACCCATTTATTTTTTTCAAATTCTGCAAGCTTTTTATTTTCCTGAATTATTGAAATCTTTGATGCAAATGGTAAAAAATATTTTGTCTTTTTGTTTGGTTTATTAAAAATATTAGCTTTTAAAATAAACACTTTATGCGTAGGCTTATGACTATTTGTATAATTCTTGTTTTTTATGTAGCCAATATAATTATCGAATGATGTTTTTATTTCTATCCAATTTTTATTTTTAGACAAAATTTTAAATTTTTCACCATATAAAATTTGTGAGGTAATTTCAGAAGTTTGTGAGAAACTTTTGTAAATGTTTGAATATGGCTTTTTATAAAAATAGCTATTTTTCACTAAGTTTTATTTTATCTTTAATAAACCATAAGCAAATCAAAGATGGTATTACCATAATGGATGTAATTACAAAAAAAACTGCCCAAGGATTTTCTACACCTGGAATATAAATTGATCCAAGGTCAACAATCTTATACCTTAAGTTTATAACTGAACCATTTTCTAATAGGTCAACCAATGCACCTGATGATGAAGCCATTAATGTTCTTCCGGCAGTACCGATTGAAGCGAGTAGTGCATATTGGGTGGCCGTATAGGTTCTGTCTACCAATAATGAAATAAATGCAACAAATGCTACTGTTGCAAATGCTGCAGCAATATCATCAGCTATTACGGCAATTGCAAATAGTAATTCAGACTTTTCAGATAAAGCTAAAATAGAAAATAGAAGGTTTGTAGATGCCATTAGCACCCCAGCAATAAACATTGTCTTTATCGTCCCCGATCTAATTGCAAATAATCCACCAAGTAATGTAAAAATAACCGTAGTTATCCAACCTAAAGTTTTTGAGTAAATTGCAATATCAACTTTAGAGAATCCCATTTCTTTATAAAAAACTATGGACATACGACCTAAAAATGCCTCTCCTATTTTAAATAAAAAGACAAAACTTAGAATTCCAATAGCAATTGAAAACCCATTTTTTTTAAAGAAACTTATAATTGGACCACCTAAAGTTCCACTTATCCATGCAATTAGTCTAGCTACGATGTTTTGCGAACCAAGTTTATTTTCTATTAATTTATCAGTTGCTTTCTGTTTTTCTTCTCTATCAGTAGAAAGGGGCTCATGAACAAACATTAAGCCTATATTCATTACAATAACGACAATTCCTAAAATTAAAAAAGTCATTTGCCAATAATCGGCTATACCAATGTTTTCAAAATATTGAGCTGTAAACAAGGCTATTACACCACCCAATTTATAACCACTCCACCAGCCAACAACGGCCATAGCCGCTCCAGCTGCCATTGATTTGCTTTCATGTTCACCTATTTGTTCAATCCTTAAGGCGTCGACAGTAATGTCTTGTGTAGCTGAAGCTATAGCAATAATTAAACCAACTGTAATTAATAGAGCTAAATTTTCTGTTGGGTTAATTACACTCCAGAAGCACAAGCAAGTTAAAATTGTAATTTGCATTAAAACAATCCAACCTTTTCTATGACCTAATTTTTTTGTTAAAAATGGTATTTGGACTCTATCTATTAAAGGTGCCCATAAATAATTGAAAGCATAAACGGCAAATATTAAACCTGCCCATCCTATTGTTGATCTACTTAACCCTTCTTCTTTAAGCCATAAGCTTAAACTGCTTCCAATTAAAACCCATGGAAATCCAGAAATTGCACCTAATAATAAAATTCTAAGCATTCTTCTATCAAGGTAGATAGAAAAAGTTTCTGATAGTGACTGTTTTTTAATTTCAATCATAATTATTTTTTCCAAAATGATGGTAGAAATAATATTAGTATAGCAAATAACTCCAGTCTACCCAATATCATTCCAAGGCTTAAAATCCATTTAGATACATCGGGTAATTGAGAAAAATTGCCATTTGGACCAATTATTGACCCGAGACCAGGGCCAACATTGGAAATTGACGTTGCCGCACCAGAAATAGCAGTAATAAAATCTAAACCGTTTAATGCTAATAAAGCAGTTATCAAAAAAAAGATAACTATATAGAGAAAAATAAAAGAAATCACAGAAGCCATAAATTTTTCATCAACATTGTTGTTGTCATATTTTATAATAAAAACTCCTCTCGGATATATAATTCTTTTTAATTGATTGATTAAAAAAAGGTATAGAATTTGAATTCTAAAAATTTTTATTCCACAACAAGTAGAGCCAGCACACCCACCAATAAACATTAATATAAGAAAAAAGATTAAAGGAAAACTTCCCCAGCTATCAAATTCTTGTGTTACATATCCAGTCCCAGTTAGTATCGAAACGACATTAAATGATATTGATCTTAGACTGGCACCAGAGGAATCTTTTTCTTGAATCATTAAATAAACAAAAAGAACAAGAGTTGAAATTATTATTAATTTAATAAATGATTTTATTTGAACATCAGAAAAGAATATTTTTTTGTCTCCATTTATAAATTTTATATAAGCAATAAAAGGTATACTTCCTAAAATTATGAAAATTATAGAAGTAATCTCAATGTAAGCATTATTAAAATAGCCTATAGATTCATTGTAGTTTGAAAACCCCCCGGTTGCTATTGTTGTCATCGAATGAGTAAAACTATCAAAAAAATTCATACCAAAAATTTTATAAGAAAAAGCACAAAGTGTAGTTAGCCCCAAATATATGAAAATTAATCTGAGAGCAATCTCCTTAGATTTTGGCAATATTTTTTCAGATGAGTCATTATTTGAAATTTTAAATAATTGCATACCACCTACATTCATAATTGGCATCAATGTAATTGCCATAACAATAATACCTATGCCACCCAACCACTGGAGTATAGCTCTCCATAGTAGTATTGATTTTGGAGCATCATTCAAATTAGTTATTATAGTTGAACCAGTCGTTGTAATACCAGACATACTTTCAAACAATGAATCTGTTATACTAAGTTCTAAGCTTGAAAAAATAAATGGCAATGATCCGAATATGGCAATGCTCAGCCAAGAAAGTGCAGTTAATAAAAAAGCTTGTTGTAAATTCAATTTTTTATCATGGTCAAGGTTTGATAGAAAAAAGAGTACCCCAAATATTATGGTCATTATTCCAGCTCCAAAAAAGGAAGAATCAAGTTCATTGTATATAATTTGAACTAGAATTGGGATGGTCATGAATATGCCAAGAATTATTTGTAAAATTCCCAGTGTAAAAAAAACAGTTTTATAATTCGACATTTTTAAAGAACATTATTTTATGGTAAATAAATTTCAACTCTATAAGAATTAATAAAAACGCCAAATATAAGATATTTTGTTATTATAGCTTGTGATTGAAAAAACTAATTTAGATAAAACTAATGCTTGGCCCTTTGTAGAGGCAAAAAAGCTTTTAAGAGAAAGAAAAGCTCATATTGAAAAAAAAGGAAAAATTATTTTACAAACTGGATATGGCCCCAGTGGCCTTCCACACATAGGAACCTTTGGAGAGGTAGCAAGGACATCAATGATGGTTAATGCCCTAAATCATCTTACAGATTTGCCAACAGAAATTATTACCTTTTCAGATGACATGGACGGGTTAAGGAAAGTTCCAGACAATGTTCCAAACCAAGAACTTTTAAATAAAAATTTACACAAACCTCTAACACAAGTTCCTGACCCCTTTGCAAAGTTTAATAGTTTTGGGGAACATAATAATGAAATGCTAAAAATTTTTTTAGATAAATTTAAATTTAAATATAATTTTAAAAGCTCAACTACTTTGTATAAATCTGGTTTTTTTAATAAGTCATTACAAAAGATTCTTGAAAATTATCAAGGAATTATGGATATAATTATTCCAACTTTAGGTAAAGAGCGCCAAAAAACTTATAGTCCCTTTTTACCAATTTGTCCTGAAACAGGTATGGTTTTAGAAATTCCAATTATTGAAATCATAAAGGAAAAATCTCAAATAATATTTAATAATAATGGTCAAAAACTTAAAACTAGTATTTTTGATGGAAACTGTAAGCTTCAATGGAAAGTAGATTGGGCCATGAGATGGTATGATCTTGATGTAGATTTTGAAATGTATGGAAAAGATTTAATCGAGAGTGCAATTTTATCAAAAAAAATAATTAAATTATTGGGAAAAAATAATCCATCAGGTTTTGCATATGAGCTTTTTTTGGATGAAAAAGGTGAAAAGATTTCTAAATCTAAGGGAAATGGAATTACTATTGATCAATGGTTGAGGTATGCTTCTCCTGAAAGCTTGTCTTTATATATGTATCAAAACCCCAAGAGAGCAAAAAAACTTTATAATGAGATTGTTCCAAAAGCCGTAGATGAATATTTAGATTTTATAGAAAAAGGAAAAACACAAAATGAACTACAACTGTTAATGAACCCAGTTTGGCATGTACACAATGGAGAAATGCCTAA
>Ga0209709_10005365_pt1 | contig 10106 bp, 9 predicted proteins | sample ArcticOcean_MG_C_2_FD_187435 | JGI IMG/M metagenome (GOLD analysis project Ga0209709, IMG submission 187435) | Marine microbial communities from western Arctic Ocean - ArcticOcean_MG_CB4_136 (SPAdes) (version 2) | ecosystem: Environmental > Aquatic > Marine > Oceanic | place: Arctic Ocean...
GTCTGAGGAATGTCCGAAGGGTGTCCGAAGGGTGTCCGAACAGTGTCCGAAGAATGTCCGAACAATGTCCGAAGGATGTCCGGTGTGAACAGACATGGAGGGTGGGGGTCTGCTGTGAATGAAATTGGGCGACGAAACCGAGTCCAGCCTTTTCGTCATTCACACATTCCTAATATGGTAACCCTAATTGCTGTGAATTGACGAAAGGGTTGGACTCGGTTTCGGCGGCAAATTTCATTCACATCGGACCCTCCCCCCGACGTCTGTTCACACCGGACATTGTTCGGACAATCTTCGGACAATCGTTGTATCACACCCTGTCGACCAGCGGTGCGATTTTTCTCGCGTAGGCGTCGTTCATGCGCGCACACATGTAGCGAAACACGCGACCTCCGAATTTTACAACAGCGCATGTACAAAGAACAACGATTTCCGACGTCGGTGAGAAAGCCAGCAAGTTTGCATCCGCCAGCGACCAAAGTGCCCACCAAACGCACAGCGCCACAATCGAGTTTTGCATTGTCCGCCACAGCGTCACAACGACCATCGAAAAGCTAGCGACGGCTCTTGCCGCACTCACCGAGTTTGAACGAAGAACGACGACGATGGTTCGCGCGGGCGGTCACCACGCGACGGTTATCGGCGCCGTTACGGAACGAGCGTCGTGTACAAAACTTGGCAACCAACGTTTGTTCATGCGGTTTTTAAGATTCAGACACTTTCGCGCTGGCGGCGTGTCCTGCACATCGCTGCTGTTAAATTTGCCAATCGAAATACTGTTGCTCTTAATATCAATGCTCAAAGAAGAACGTGGCACGTTGATGAATATTCTTGTCGTTAATGCGCACTTGCACTCGACGACGTTTCTCCACATTCAAGAAACGCTGCAGTCGATACACTGGGCGGCCGAGTGCAGCGTGAGCACGTGCGTGGCGACGGAGCTCGCACTGTGCGTGTGCCATTTCATGGTACGTTTTCACATGCATTCGTTTTCAGCCGCTTCCCAGTACACTGCCATTAAACAGGCGATCCTCGCCAAACACAACCGAAACGGAATTTTGCACAATTACACCACCACGGCCACGGACGGCGACGAGCAGAACACCAAAACGACCGAAGGTGTGCAGCAAGGCGGTCGAATTGTTTCACCGGACGGAAATGTGCAGATTCGGTTTTCCGCCCAGGGGACGATGTCTGTCCTCGTCGACATGATCCCGGTGCTTGTCACTCCATGCAAATCGGCACAAAAACACGTCTTTGTGTGTTGGCAAGACGATAAAATCGTCGTGCTCAGCCGGAGAGCCAACAGCGTGTCAAGAAGACATTGCTTTTCGTCGTCCTCCGAAGACGGGGGTCTAATCGGTCAACGGTACGGCGTCGTCGCCGGAACTTCCCGTGTCGATCACACGGCGGCGACCGTTTGACGCGGCGTATCTGCGGGCGCGTCTGAGAAACGGCGCGGGTGGTGGCCCGGGTCGACCCCAGTGTGATTGGAAGTCGTCGTCGTCGTCGGATACGACCGTATACGTACCACTGCGCCGCACTGCGGGCGGTGTTCTTTCCACGGGGTTCATCGAATGTGGCGGCATGGCGCCGCCGGCGTGGCTGTCCATGGATCGTTGATGGTGGTGGTGGTTGGTCACGGCCTGCGGCGGTGGGGTGGGCGGCGGCGGCGGGGGAGCGAGCTGGTGCGAAAACCGACGCTTGCGGGTTTCGTGACCGTCGAGGAACACGCGGTCCATTGAAGCGAGTTGCTGGTGCAGACGAGTGTCCTGAATGTCCCGCTCTCGGATCTCTGCGCGAAGCTCTGCGATGAGCTTGGCGTCCGTTTGCGTCTGCCCCAGTAGGCTTTCTTTGTCTTCCAGTAGGTTGACAATCATGAACGGGTCCCCTTGGAGCACGCGAATGCCCGACGCGAACGCCACCGCGGCCGTCATCGCCGTGTCCAGATTGGTGCATCTGTCGTGCAAATAGGATGTCGTCTCGACCAGCTTGGTTACCACGGGCACTTTCACAAAGTGATTGTTGATCGACGGGTCTTTGCAAACGACGCAAACGCTCGTGTCGCCATTTGCAGTCATCGTCGCCGAGCACTCGTGGCAGATGGAGTGCAGATTTCTGCACATCACACGTGGCGATTTCTTGTCGTCGTCCATGTGCTCCATGCAAATCGGGCACGTGAACACATCGGAAACGTTCTTCGTTTGGTACTCGAACGCACTGTAGTCCGCAGACCGTTGCATCATTTGCTTGTTGGTTTGTGGTATACACTTGGGTACTTTGCTGGACCCGTACAGGTCTTCAAATCCCGGGCACCCCACGTGCTCTCGTCGTTTTCTCACGCTAAATAAGGAAGGAGAAGAACATTGCAAACTTATTGTTTCGTGTCTTAGATGCATAATATTGCATCGAGCTATCTCAGGCTTCGAATGAAAAAATCTCAAATGTCCCTTGGTCACAGTTCGGAGTTTACGGACACCGAGGACGACGTGATCGACTTTTCGAATGCGGTGCTCTACGTCGGTGCACTGCAAACGATTTTCGCCACCGCTTCCGCTTCTATGGTATCAGTGCTGTCTTGTTGGCTTCTTCCGGTGCATGTAATTTCCGCGGTGCGAACGTTGGTGTTGTCCAGCATCGTGGCCGTTCTATTGGTACGTAAACCGTTTCGATTGGGCCGCGTTCATGGCCTCGGTTTGATTTTCAACGCTTTGCGTCCATGCGTTTTAATTTATATCGTGTCAATGGTTTTGGAGCAGCTGGTGCACACGTGCACCCGCGAATACGCATCGCCTTCATGGCTGAGAATCGTCTTCCACTTTAGCATCGTGATAGCAATGCTTTCTGGCTTCGCTCGTGCCAGGAAACCTTTGGAGCAAACAGATGTGCCTTTCCTGGTTACGAGCACCGCGCTGTTCGTCATTGCAATGCTGCCGCCGCCTGCGGTCATTCTCTCGGGCCCTCTGTGTTCGGAACCGACATTCAACTCGTCTGCGGAGCGTCTCGCTCGATCGCTTGTCTTTTCGCTTCTTTACTGCACATTTGTGTACGCGTCGGCGCCGCCCGTGCAGTCCTCCGGCGAGGTCTTGGTGTGTGTGATGCGCGCCTCGGCGGCGTCGCTTTGGACGCTCGGCTGTCACGTGCTGATCCTACCATTGGCGCTCGTCCAAGCGATGATTGTCATCTACGTGCGGATTTACTCGTCTGAGTACCAAGTAATTCTCGAAGACGAACCGCTGATCACGGCACCGGCGAGCCACGTCGATGTCGACGACGACGACGACGACGATGGAGGCGGCGGTGGTTGCGGCGGCGACATAGAAAGCAGGCAACTGCACCAAGCTGCCGCGCTGCCAATTGAACCACCAAGCCAGCGATTTTTGCCAAATGGCGTTGAAAATGTCATAAATCCAACGTTTTCCGCGTTCGGTGCGAGGAATTTAGTTGATATAGGAACTACGCCTAACACGAATGCTTGTAACGGTGCAGTCGCGGGCGGGCAGAAGCCGCAGCAGCAGAACGGTATGAGCAAAGAGCGCATGGCCGCGATTGCCGCACACATGGAGGCAGCAGCATTGTAATGATTTAACGTACATGTACAGGTGTCCGCGTGTCGCACGCGGTGTTGGAAAAAAACCCACACCCCAGAGCCCGGTGTGCACGTCGTACGACATGTCCGATTTCGCTGCGGCTGAAACCGATGAAGCTTTGCAGTGGTTCTACGATGTCGTTGAACGGAAAGGCTACAGTAAGGCCATTGGTTGGACAGCGTCGCGTGTGCTGGCGAGAACCGTGCAAATGTCGGCAATGAACGGCCTCAAAGACCCTTGGGTCGCAATGGACCTCGGTTGGTACGAACGACTGCCCGACTACTTGCCATCGAGGCGCTCCAAGCACCCTTTCGCGGTAGCGTGTCTCGAAATCGCGTTCAAAATGCACATGCGAGATTACGAAAAGGACGACGAGCTTGCATGCGAGGTGCTTTTCACCATCCCGTGGGACGCTGCTGTGCTGGCGGAGCGATACATTCTTGCGACGATTGACTTTCGAGTGTACTTTCAGTGCCCGTTCTTGATTATCGCCACGTTGGCCGAATTTCAAGGACTTGCCGTCGGCGCAGTTGAGTACGCGGACGCGTGCGTCGTGTCGCTGTCGATTTCGAACACCTTGGCGGAAGAAGCCGACCCATTTTGTGTCGCGATTGCATCAATTATCCACGCCAAGCACATGAATTTACTCTGTTCATTCGACAAAACGGACCTTGTGTTGGAAGCGATGGCGCTGGCGGCGAACGTGGACGACTGGCACTGGAAGAACCGGTCGAATTTCATCGAATCGGTGATGGAAAGCGTCGACCGAATCTCGAACTTGCACACCGGCGGTGCCCTCGCACTCGCACCGCCACCGCCACCACGGCCAGCGCCGGTGGCAGCGAACACGACGCCCGCGAAGAGACCCATTTCCAGCAGCTCGCCATTCGTCGGCGGTCGGGCAGCCAAAAAGACGCGAGCGTCGACGGAAGGCGGCGCAGCGGCCACGCGTGTTTTCTACCTGGACGTTGATTTCTGAGCACTTCGGCCACCGCGGCGACTGCAAACGTTGTGGACCGAATGTCACGTTCGCACGCGCTAGGTGTGTTTTTTTATGCTGCAGGTATGTGTACGCGGTTTGAATCGATGGTAAATCCCAAGTACTTGAAAAAAACGTCGACTGTGCTGATGACGTGTTTTTTTCTGCAGTCAGCTTTTAACTATTTGTGGCAACTTCACGACCATTCGTGGTTGGTGTCGGTTGCTATGAATGCAAATCAGTCTTTTGTGAAGCTCGTGATGGTAGTGGTCTCACTTGGAAAGCTCGTGGCCACGGCAGCGCTGACGTTCCCCATCTTTGCTGAGCTTCGCAACGGGCATCGGCTGGCCTGTGCGTGTTTGGCGGCGGCGTCCTTCTTGGAACTTCTGATGAACGCTTGCTCGTCGGACAAAAATACGTGGACGACCTCGGCCTTCCTTTCGGCTACCTGCTTGTTTAGACTGCTGGAGACGTTTAGTGCGCGGGACATGCGAATTTCGCATGGCAGCATCGGCCAACCCAGGTCTTATTTTGACAATTTCTTGTGTGGCGTCCGTCAGTTGGCCGTCCGTTACAAGGCCGGCTCGACGGCAACCGTTTTGATTTTTGGCGTGTTCACTTACACGGCGGCCACGACCGAATGCATGCTATGGCGGACAACGTCGTTAAAAAGAGAGCTTGCGATGCACACGTGGTCCAAAACTGCGAGTGTAATTTTGTTACTTGCAACAATCGGCGCATCCGACATTTCTAAAACACGGGGACAGAAGAAAAGTCTCTGACCGACTTACTTAGGCGGCGGCGGCGGCGGCGGCGGCGGCGGCGGCAGAAGAAGCGCCAGTTTGCAGTGAGGAGTTCCTGTGAAGTTTTGGAGGCCTTGAAAGCACCCCAACGCCCCCGTAGTGTGACATGTGAGTGTTAAGTCGACTGAAGAACCCGCTGGATCCGATGTACTCGACCTCTTCAATTGTTGCGTGGTCCACTCTCACCTGGAAGAAGGACTCTTCGTCGGCGGTCACGTGTACGTCGTCGTCGGACGCGCGCACGCCCAATGCCATGGACACTGCCACTTGCAACTGCAACGGCGTGATCGACACGCGCGAGTCCCAGACGCCAAACAAGACAAAGTCGCGAATGCTATCGTCGCGAGCTATGCGACGTTCCAACGAAGCGCCTTCGGTTTGGAACACGTTCATGTCGTGAAGATTTAAAAGAGTCACGACGGAGAAGGTCGTCGAAAGCAGCGTCCATGTCATAATCAGCGCGATGCAGCAACATCGGCGATTCTTCAGCTTCGGCGGCGGACGCGAAAACTTGTGGTCGTAAAAACTGCCCGATTCGACGTTGCCGAACGACGACGACGACGACGACGTCGCCGCCCCCGCCGCCGCGGCTAAAGAGCACTCCCGTGTATCCGGCGTGCCGTCGGTTGTTATTTGGGGTACAGTGCGTCTCCTTGACCCCTCCGTCGTGGCCACGACCGCCGCCGATTCCGGCATGTGCTTTTGCAGATTGCTGAGCGTGAATGAGATACGTTCCGACGGCGGCAGTGGTTGCATTTCGCATGCACCGTAGCCGCTCGTGGAGTACAGGTAGTTGTAGCAACAACAACCATACCACATGAAATCCGGTTGTTAGCGACCGCTTGGTCGTCGCGTACACACACGCGCGCGTCCTCACACATACATGAACTCAATAAATGGCATTTCGCCAATGTCGTTGCCTCCATTGGACAGCATGACCGACGGTACTGACCGAATCGTGACTTTACACGCCAGCTGGTCGTCTTCGCGGATTTCGTCCACGAAGAGCTGCAGCGCATTTTTGTTGCCAACAAGCGCACCGAAGGAAATCACGTGTCGGTTTACGTGGCGTTTGCCGGACAATGACGAGAAAAGGACCGCCTTCGAACTGGTTAACGACTTCAACGCTTCCATATTGGCCGTATAAATCTCGTACTGGTTGGGAGAAAGTATCACCGGGCCCTTGCGAATTGGTATTGTGTTAGAAAAAACCTCGTGCGACGCCGCGTCGATTGCAGTGCATTCCGTCTCCGTAAGCTTCCACAGCGGAAGCATCGAAAAGTTGCCCGTTGCCAGGTCGTTGGGCGACGCGCCGGCGGACTGTGCATCGTGAGGCTGCGCCAGCACCCACTGCGCAGTGGCAAGGCCGAGCTTCCGCATATCGTCATTTTGAAACGTCCCGTACCGCCGAAGCGGGACAGAGAATTCCACAAAGTGCTTGTAAAACTGGTGGTCTGGGCCGGCGTGGTCGATTGGCACGTGCAGCCGCGTCATGTTGCGAGTCACGCCAGGCCCAAATCGCTGCTCGAACGCCTTCTCGAAACGCGCAGCTTTGATCTGGTGCAGACGGGCAGTCGCGTCGGGCTCGTACAGCTTTCCGGAAATCACCGGCGATGTGCCCTCGATTGCCAGTGGAAACAATTCAGTGGCATCCATCAGTGACAGGACGCCTTCCGACGTCGCGAGGACGTCGCTCTCGTCGCCCGGCATCCTCTTGAGGTCGTCCGCATGGTACAGAGCCGACGAATACGGCTCTGTCACCTTTCGCGCCATGCGATTCTGAGCTTCGCCACCGTCGTCTTTGTATATCCCAGTGCTCATTATGCCGTTGATCATGCTCTTCAACGCGTGTGGTTTCGGAATTGCTAGAGCGATTGCATGCCCAGCGACCGCTTCGTGGCCATTCTTTCCGGCGGCGTCGGCCTGACCCGCGTTGGCTGCCAAAACGGCGATACCCACCATGTGGTGCGCCATCGCGTTCGAAATGCTAGCTATGTGCGGAAACGCTGCCGCGAGGTCGGTGTCGCGCGCGACCGTGTCGGCACGATAGACGAGCGACGACACGATCGCACCAGAACCGTCGCAGTCGTCAAAGCTGAATATATTCCGTGGCGCCTCGGCTTTCCAAGACTCCGAACCGACCATTTTGAGCCCCGTGGGAAGAACCATCGTACGGCCGTCTATGCGGTAAGGACAGACGAGGCAAACCAGCGTCGAAAGTGCGTTTGCGACTTTGTGTGCGTGCACGGACGCCTTGATTCCCGGACTTGCCGTATCGGCCATGAAGTCGCTCATCGACACAACACCGTCGCCGTCGTCGTCGACGTTCAACGCGATTTCCAAACACGCGTGCGCGAGTGACTCGAACGCCTCGTCCGAAAGAGCCGAGGGTCGGTCCACCACGTTGCTCACCGCGTCGAAGGTGGTGCCGTCGACGCCAAATGGCACCCGCATAACGCTTTTGGTGAGCGGCGGCGCCGGACTATAATTCACAACCCCGCGGAGCTTCATGGACGACGTGTACATCGATTCCAACACCGCCTGTGCCGCGGTGCAAGCGGTGTCCGCCTCGACATTCGTCGTGAATTTCACCGTCAGCACATTACCCGTGTTAATATCCACCATAGTCGGTCTAGATAAGTCTACAACACATGAAATCGCATTCCAATTTGGGTAGGCGACGTCGACGACCGTGCTTTTGCCATTGGACGCGTCGACGGCAACGTCTTGCAACTCGACGCTCGCCTGCCCCGTCATCGTATTGCCGACGGTGCCGTCGATGCCCAGCGCGATTCGGGAAGTTGTTAAATTCACGCGGGTGCGGTCCGAGATTTCCACGATCGTGGCACCGTCGTCGTCGTCGTAGACATCCTCGACATACGAAGCGTCCAATTCGACGGTGACGGTTGAAGCATTTCTAGTTGCCAGCAAGTGCGTCGCGTGGGCGGCGCCACTCACGTGCACGTCGGTTTCTCCGCGCCCACAAGCGGTGCCAAGCGTGGACCCCTCTCTGTTCGACAAGAATATCATGTCAACATCCGGCTCGATTCTTGCAATTGTCAATTGAATTCCCACGCGTATCATCTTCACCTAAAAATGTCTACTCAACTTAGGCCACATGCGAAAGTACTTATGGTAAACCGAGCGCTATCCACACAGATATTGTGGCGCCACACGATCATCGTTGGTGCTGGAATGACTTCGTCTTCGATCACCACCGTCGCGTCCAAAAACACGGCCTTGAAAGAACGCGCAGTCTTCCAGAAAAAGTTGGACAGCGAAGTCGACCAATTGAGCAGGCTGCACATCGACGGCGACGTCGACATGCCACGAGGCTGTTTTTCGAGGCTGCTGACCTGCACCGGCGTGGGCGCGTCGCGCTTCAAGCGCGCACCCACCGCCGAAAACACATCGGTGGCGTCGACGGCGGAATCGACGGGCAAGAGCAGCGGCGAAATAATCAACAGGCTCGTGGGGAGCAAGCAGGCACAAAACGACACCGTGCGAATAGAATTCGCAATGAAAGCTGTAAACGAAAGAATCTCACTCTTGGAAGATAAAGTCAAGATCTCTCGTTCACGAGCTTTGTCGTACAGAAATTCTCACAAAACGAGCGAGGCCGTGCGCGAAATGAAACGATCGAAGGCGTGGGAAAAGCAGCTCTTGACAGCGTCGGCAGCGCTGGAAGCACTGGAACGCCAAGAGGACATGCTGGCACAGTCGTCGCTGCAACGAGAGTTGGCGGCCGCTCTTTCCACGACGAACAAAGAGGTCAAAAAGAAGCACAAAGGTCTGATGAGCTTCGCTGAAAAAGCCGTAGATGAGTCGGTAGAATTGAAAGACGACGCGGATGACATAACGTCACTCTTCGATGGACTGTTGTCATCGACCGAAAGCCATGGAATTGACGACGATGAATTATTGGAAGAGCTGCGGGTTATGGCCGAGGATGGCATCGCACCAGTCTCGCAGCAGCAGCAGCAGCAGCCGCCATCGGCCGCCGTCGAAAAGGGTGGCGGCGGCGGCGTTGGCGGCGACGGCGGTGGCCGCGCGGAGCAGCAGTTGGTTTTCCCAGCTGCGCCACAGCACACACCAGCCACGCATTTCGACGTCAAAGGTGCAAGGGTAGACCGTTTTGAAATGAACGCTTCGGGTGGCAACTGATAACCCATATCAAGACGTCCATAGTCAGTGGTAGTCTCTTTTCGATATGGGGAAATTTGAGCAGCGGGGTGTCAAGACCGGCGTATTGCTTAACCCAGACGCCGGGTTCGGATCCGCGTTCGCCGGCGACGAAGCACTTCCAAGATCAATCGCTTCCGACGGACGGCGATGGGTGCTCTTCATTCACGTCCTGGTGCACGTTGCGGCGTTGGCGTTCAATATCATTAGCTGTGTGCATATGTGGGACACGTTCCCACAAACGCAAATTCAGGTAGCGGCAACAGTCGCGGCTGCTATGCACGGTTTTGGCATTTTGACGCTTCTGGCTCTAGCTGCCAGCGAGGTTAAGCAGCTGAATTTCGTCGTTTCGGTGTCCTTTATTTTTTGTTTTCTCATTTCGGGCTTGCTTTCGACACTCACGGTTTTCACCTTCACCTTCCGAAGCGATGATTTGCTCACTCAGGGACACTGGGCGTACTACTGTGCTTTATTCTTTCAAATCCTTGGGCTTTCGATGCTTTTAGCATGCTCTCTCAACATGAGCTCGCACGGTGACGTCGCATTCGACGT
>Ga0209709_10005366_pt1 | contig 10105 bp, 7 predicted proteins | sample ArcticOcean_MG_C_2_FD_187435 | JGI IMG/M metagenome (GOLD analysis project Ga0209709, IMG submission 187435) | Marine microbial communities from western Arctic Ocean - ArcticOcean_MG_CB4_136 (SPAdes) (version 2) | ecosystem: Environmental > Aquatic > Marine > Oceanic | place: Arctic Ocean...
GAACAGTTGGAGCTGGAGTAGTAACTAAAATTATAGAGTAAACTTCTATAGGAGTGTAGCTCAATTGGTAGAGCGCCGGTCTCCAAAACCGGAGGCTGAGGGTTCGAGTCCCTCCGCTCCTGCCAATAAAGCTAGATAGTATATTATGAAAAACCCGATAAAATTTATTCAAGAAGTTAAACAAGAAGCTTTTAAGGTTTCTTGGCCTACTGGAAAAGAGACCATGCAAGGTGCTTTAATGGTTTTTGCAATGGCAGTTATTATGTCACTTTTCTTTTTACTTCTTGATCAAGTTCTTAAATTTTTATTGGAAGCTTTACTAAAGGTAAGTATTTAATGAAAAATTGGTATATAGTTCAATCGCACTCAAACTTTGAAAATAAGGTAGCTGGACAGATAAAAGAAGAAGCAGAAAAAGCTAAAATTTCAGAAAAGATTGAAGAAATTGTAGTACCAACTCATGATGTAACCGAAGTTAAACGTGGAAAAAGAATTCAAAGAAAAAAAAAATATTTTCCAGGGTATGTATTAATTAAGACTGAAATGGACAATGATCTGTATCATATGATTAAAAATCTAAAAAGAGTAAGTGGTTTTTTAGGATCTAAAGGTGTTCCAATTCCAGTTTCTGATAAAGAAATTGAAAAAATATTAGGTCAAATAAAAGATGGTGTAGCTCAGCCGAAATCTGGTATAGAATACAACATTGGTGAAAAAGTTCAGGTTATAGATGGACCTTTTGCATCATTCAGCGGAATGGTTGAAGACATTGATGAAGAGAAATCTAGATTAAAAGTTTCAGTATCAATATTTGGAAGACCAACTCCAGTTGATTTAGAATATAACCAAGTAGAGAAAGCAAGTTAATGGCAAAAGAAATTAGTGGATATATAAAATTACAGATTATGGGTGGTCAAGCAAATCCTGCTCCGCCAGTTGGTCCTGCATTAGGTCAGCGTGGAATTAATATAATGGAATTCTGCAAAGCTTTTAATGATAAAACTAAAGCATTTGCTGGAAAACCAATTCCGGTAATTATTACTGTTTATAAAGATAAAAAATTTGATTTTGAAATTAAATCACCTCCCGCTTCTCATTTTATTAAAGAAGCTGCCAAATTAAAAGGTGGATCAAAAGAACCTGGTAGAAGTATTGCAGGATCAATAACAAAAAAACAAGCAGAAGATATTGCAACACAAAAAATGAAAGATCTTAATGCACATAGTTTAGAACAAGCTGTAAAAATTATTGCTGGTTCAGCTAGATCAATGGGGATAGAGGTTAAAGACTAATGGCATCAAAAAGATTTAAAAAATTACCAGAAAAAACAAAAGATTTAAAATCCGAGCTGATAGAAAAATTATTACCTGATGTTAAAAATAACTGTACTACAAAATTTGATGAATCAATTGATTTGTCTTTCCAAGTTAATAACAAACAAAAAAAAGGTGAGGTTAATATTAGAACTGTAGTAAATTTGCCTGGTGGAAATGGTAAAAAAGTAAAAGTAGCTGTTGTTTGTGAGGATGCTAAAGCACAAGAGGCCAAAGATGCTGGTGCTGATATAGTTGGAAGTGATGAATTTATTGATAAAATTAAAGCAGGTGAATTAAACTTTGAAAAATTAATTTGTACCCCAGGAATGATGGTTAAGCTTTCAAAACTTGGAAAAGTTTTAGGACCAAAAGGTCTTATGCCAAATCCTAAACTTGGGTCTGTTTCTGATAATGTAAAACAAGCTGTAACTGATGCCAAGTCTGGTCAAGCAGAGATTAGAAATGATAAAGATGGTAATATTGGTGTTAGTATTGGAAAGAAATCTTTTCATGACGATCAATTGTTAAAAAATTACTATGCAATTTTAGATACTTTAGAAAAAGAAAAGGGTAATCTTACTTTAAAAGGTGATTTAATAAAAAATACTTTTGTAACATCTAGCATGGGTGTATCTTACAAAGTTAAACTAGGAAAAGTTATATAGTTATGATGAGCAGAGAGCAAAAAAAGAATTACATTACAGAGATGGAGTCTCAATTTCAAAACAATGAAGCTATATTGGTTACTCATTATCAAGGACTTACAATGTCTCAACTTGATGAGCTAAGATCTCAAATGAGAGAACATGGAATTAAATTCAAAATTACTAAAAATAGAATAACTAAATTAGCACTTGAAAAAACGAAATGTAAAGACCTTACCAATTTATTTACAGGAGCTACTGCAGTAGCTTTTTCTGATGACGTAATAATGTCCGCTAGAATCTTATCAAAATTTGCAAAAACTAATGAAAACCTGAAACTTTTAGGTGGAATAATGGGTAGTGATATTTTGGATCAAGCAGGTGTACAAAATGTAGCAAATTTACCAACATTAGATGAAGCAAGAGCAAATATTGTAGGAATTTTAGCTACACCAGCTTCAAAATTTGTAAGTATTTTACTTGCACGTTCCGAAAAAATGAGTAGTTTGAGCCCAGAAAATTCTGAAAAAACAATCTAAAGAGTAAAAAAAATATGCCTGATCTAAATAAAATTATTGAAGACTTATCAAGTTTAACTGTTGTAGAGGCAGCCGAACTTTCAAAACAACTTGAAGAAAAATGGGGTGTTACAGCTATGGCTGCAGCAGCACCAGCAGCAGCAGCTGGTGGAGCAACCGAGGAAGCTAAAGATGATTTTACAGTCATGTTAATTTCTCCTGGTGATAAAAAAATTAATGTTATTAAAGAAGTGAGGGCAGCAACATCTTTAGGTCTTAAAGAAGCAAAAGATCTAGTAGAAGGAGCACCGAAAGAAGTGAAATCAGGTGTTAACAAAAAAGATGCTGAAGAGCTTAAAGCTAAATTAGAAGCAGCAGGCGCAAAAGTAGAACTTAAATAAATTAATTAGAAAGAACCTAATTACTGGTTAATTATATTAATCGGTAACTATTTATAAATGCAATTATCTTTTACTGAAAAGAAAAATATTAGAAAAAGTTTTGGAAAACTAAGAGAAAGTTTATCAATCCCAAATCTAATAGAAGTTCAAAAAAATTCTTACAAACAACTTACAGATTTTGAAGCTGATGCTGGTGATTTAACAAAAGGGTTTGACAGAGTTTTTAAAAGTATTTTCCCAATTGAAGATTTGAATGATAGGGCAACATTAGAGTATGTTTCTTATAGATTAGAAAAACCTAAATTTGATGAAGAGGAATGTATCCAAAGAAGTCTTTCTTTTTCATCTGCACTAAAATGTACTTTGAGATTAGTAGTCTATGAAATAGATCAAGAAAGCGACACAAAAGATATTTTGTCAGCTAAGGAACAAGAAGTCTATATGGGTGAAGTTCCTATGATGACTGAAAGTGGAACATTTATTACGAACGGTGTTCAAAGAGTTGTAGTAAATCAAATGCATAGAAGTCCTGGAGTATTTTTTGATCATGATAAAGGTAAATCACACGCTAGTGGGAAATTACTTTTTAATTGTAGAGTAATCCCCAACAGAGGTTCATGGTTAGATCTTGAGTATGATGTAAAAGATTTTTTATATTTTAAAATTGATAGAAAGAAAAAAATTTTTGTATCAACATTGTTAATGGCCTTAGGATACACTAAAAGTGAAATGGTAGATGAATTTTATGAAAATGAAAAATATACTTTTGATAAACAAGCAGGTAAGTGGAAAACAAAATTTAACCCAGAAAATTATAAAACTAAGAATTTTTCAGAAGAAGTTATAGACGCAAAAACTGGCAAAACTGTTATTGAGTTAGGTGATAAAGTTAATTATTTATCAGCAAAAAAAATGGCTAATGATGGCTTAAAGGATATTTTGGTTTCGAAAGAATCTTTATTTGGTAGATTTTTACATAGAGACATTAAAGTTAGTGATGATGAAGAGGAAGGGACTTTTAATATAGGTACAGAATTAAATGATACTATCCTTAATCAAATACTTGAGGCAAGTATTTACACTTTAGATATATCAACAACTAATACAATTAACAAAGGACCTTATTTATTACAAACAATATTGAGTGATAAAAATAATAATAAAAATGAAGCTATTACTGAAATTTATAAAGTTTTAAGACCGGGTGAACCACCTACTATTGAAATTGCAGAACAAATTTTTAATAATTTATTTTTTAGTTCAGATAGATATGATCTTTCTGATGTAGGAAGAGTAAAGATGAACTCTAGACTCAATCTTGAATGTTCAGATAAAATAACAATATTAAGAAATGATGATATTGTAGCCATTGTTCATAAGATGTTAGATCTTCGTGATGGAAAAGATGAAGTTGATGATATTGATCACCTAGGTAATAGAAGAGTAAGGTCGGTTGGAGAACTTGTTGAAAACCAAGCTCGTATAGGTGTTTACAGAATGGAAAGAGCTATTAAAGAAAAAATGACAACTCTGGACATTGAATCTGCTATGCCTCAAGATTTAATTAACGCAAAACCTTTAACGGTCTCCCTAAAAGATTTTTTTGCTAGCTCTCAGCTTTCTCAATTCATGGACCAAACCAATCCGTTGTCTGAAATAACTCATAAAAGAAGAGTTTCTGCTTTAGGACCTGGAGGTCTTACAAGAGAAAGAGCTGGCTTTGAAGTGAGAGATGTTCACCCAACCCACTATGGAAGAATCTGCCCGATTGAAACACCAGAAGGTCCTAATATTGGGTTAATTAATAGTTTATCTACTTATGCAAAAATAAATAAATATGGCTTTATAGAAAGCCCATACAAAAAAGTTAGAGATGGAATTGTTGAAGATAAAGTTGAATATCTTTCAGCGATGGAGGAAACAAAATATACAATTGCACAAGCAAATGCCAAGATTGATAAAAATGGAAAAATTTTAGAAGAGCTAGTTCCTTGTAGAGAAAATTTGAACTTTGTTTTATCTAATCCTAAAAATATTGACTATATTGATGTATCGCCAAAACAATTAGTTTCTGTTGCAGCATCTTTAATTCCTTTTTTAGAAAACGATGACGCAAACAGAGCATTGATGGGTTCAAATATGATGAGACAAGCTGTTCCATTATTGAAACCAGAGTCACCTTTAGTTGGGACTGGAATCGAAAGTGATGTTGCTTTAGATTCGGGAGTTACAATTGTTGCTAAGAGAGATGGTAAGGTTGATAAAATTGATGGTAAGAGAATTGTTATTAAAGCTACGGATGAAACTGATTTTACAAAATCAGCTGTAGATATTTATAATTTACAAAAATTTAAAAGATCAAACCAGAATACTTGTATAAATCAAAAACCACTTGTAAGAGTTGGCGATGTAGTAAATTCAGGTGATATTATTGCTGATGGTCCATCAACTAAATTAGGAGAGCTTGCATTAGGTAAAAATGTAACTGTAGCATTTATGCCTTGGCAAGGATATAATTTTGAAGATTCAATTTTAATTTCAGAAAGATGTGTAACAGACGATGTATTTACTTCAGTACACATTGTTGAGTATGAAGTTATGGCGCGTGACACTAAATTAGGTGAAGAAGATATTACAAGAGATATCCCAAATGTTAATGAGGAAGCTCTCAGAAATCTTGATGAATCTGGCATTGTTTATATTGGAGCTGAAGTAAAAGCAGGTGATATTTTAGTTGGAAAAGTTACTCCAAAAGGAGATTCAGCATCAGGACCAGAGGAAAAATTATTAAGGTCTATATTTGGTGAAAAAGCTATTGATGTTACAGATACTTCATTAAAAATGTCTAGGGGAAGTTCTGGAACAGTTGTTGATGTGAGAGTTTTTAATAGACATGGTATTGAAAAAGATGAAAGATCTATTACCATCGAAAGGGCTGAAATTGAAACTGTTCAACAAGATAAAATTGTTGAAGAAGAAATATTGGAAAGAAGCATCAAACAAAGAGCTACACAAATACTTTATGGATCAACATCTACTAAAAACATTAAAGATTTAAATGTAGGTACAAAGCTAGATTTTGAAACAATCAATAAATTAAATATTAATGATATTTTTAAAATAACAGTTGGAAATGTAAATGATGAAGCAACCCTTGCTCAATTAAAAGATCAATACAATAAAGCAAAGCAAGATATTCTTGAAAGATTTGAAGACAAAGTTCTAAAAATTAGAAGTGGAGACGATTTATTACCAAGTGTTATGAAGATGGTAAAAGTATTTGTTGCTATAAAAAGAAGATTAAGACCAGGAGACAAAATGTCAGGCAGACATGGTAATAAAGGTGTTGTTAGTAAAATTGTTCCTGTTGAGGATATGCCATACAGAGAAGATGGGCGACCAGTTGATATAGTACTAAACCCACTTGGTGTACCTAGTCGTATGAATGTTGGTCAAATTTTGGAAACGCACCTTGGATGGGCTTGTAAAGAGTTTGGTGAACAAGTTAAAAAACTAATCAATGAAAATAACAAAAAAATTGAAAAAACTGAAAAAATTTCAAATTTTTTAAAATCAGTTTATGGTAAAGAAATTTTTGATGATAAAGTAGACAAGTTAAACAAGTCAGAATTCAAGGACCTTTGTCAAAATTTACAAGATGGAATAGCAATATCTACCCCTGTTTTTGATGGTGCTAAGGAAAAAGATGTTACAGAAATGCTTAAAATTGCAAATTTACCCGAATCTGGACAAACAAATTTATGGGATGGAAGAACAGGAGAAATGTTTGATAGACCTGTTACAGTTGGAATTATCTACATGTTAAAACTTCATCATCTAGTAGAAGATAAAATTCATGCCAGATCTACTGGTCCATATAGTCTTGTTACTCAGCAACCTTTAGGTGGTAAAGCTCAACTAGGTGGTCAAAGATTTGGTGAAATGGAAGTTTGGGCCCTAGAAGCTTACGGTGCCTCATATACTTTGCAGGAAATCTTAACAGTAAAATCAGATGATGTAGCTGGAAGAGTTAAAGTATACGAAACTATAGTAAAAGGTGAAGAGAATTTTGAATCGGGAATTCCAGAATCATTTAATGTACTAGTTAAAGAAATAAAATCATTAGCACTTAATATTGAGTTGAACTAAATATGAAAAAAGAATTAACAGATTTATTTAAAAATAGTGAAATTGCTGAAGCACAAAATTTTAGTAGTATAAAGATTTCTTTGGCTAGTCCTGAAAAAATTAAATCATGGACTTATGGTGAAATTAAAAAACCAGAAACCATAAATTATAGAACCTTTAGACCTGAAAAAGATGGTCTTTTTTGTGCGCGAATTTTTGGACCAATCAAAGATTACGAATGTTTATGTGGAAAATATAAACGTATGAAATTTAGAGGTATAATCTGTGAAAAATGTGGAGTTGAAGTTACTAAATCTAATGTGCGTAGAGAAAGAATGGGACATATTACTTTAGCAACACCTGTTGCCCATATTTGGTTTTTAAAATCTTTACCAAGTAGAATAGCTTTAGCAGTAGATATGAAGCTTAAAGAAATTGAGAGAGTTTTATATTTTGAAAACTTTATTGTTATTGAGCCTGGTATGACGACATTACAGAAAAACCAGCTTTTAAATGAAGAAGAGCTTGCAAAATATCAAGATGAATTTGGAGAAGAATCATTTTCAGCTGGTATCGGCGCTGAAGCTGTACTCGAAATGTTAAGATCTATGGACCTTGAACAGGAGAGAAAAAATTTAATAAATACCATCAAAGAAACTAAGTCAAAAGTTAATGAGGAAAGATCTATTAAAAGACTCAAATTAATAGAATCATTTATTGAAACTGGTCAAAAACCAGAATGGATGATTTTAACTGTTGTACCAGTTATACCACCTGAGTTAAGACCGCTAGTTCCTTTAGACGGAGGTCGTTTTGCTACATCTGATTTAAATGATCTTTATAGAAGAGTAATAAATAGAAATAATCGTCTCAAAAGATTAATGGATCTTAAAGCACCTGACATCATTGTAAGGAATGAGAAAAGAATGCTTCAAGAGTCTGTAGATGCGCTGTTTGACAACGGAAGAAGAGGTAGAGTAATTACTGGAACTGGTAAGAGACCTCTTAAATCATTAGCAGAAATGCTTAAAGGAAAACAAGGTAGATTTAGACAAAATTTACTAGGTAAAAGGGTAGATTATTCAGGCAGATCTGTAATTGTTGTTGGTCCTGATTTAAAACTTCACCAATGTGGTCTTCCAAAGAAAATGGCTTTAGAATTGTTCAAACCATTTTTATATGCAAGATTGAATAAACTTGGTTTAGCCTCAACAATCAAACAAGCAAAAAAGTTAGTAGAAAAAGAAACTAACGCAGTATGGGACGCTTTGGAGTTGATCGTTAGAGAACATCCTGTTTTACTTAATAGAGCACCAACACTTCATAGATTGGGAGTGCAAGCGTTTGAACCTAAATTAATTGAAGGTGATGCTATCGAATTACATCCTCTGTGCTGTGCTGCATTTAATGCTGACTTTGATGGTGACCAAATGGCAGTACATGTTCCATTGAGTTTAGAGGCTCAATTAGAAGCAAGAATTTTGATGCTATCAACAAATAATATTTTAAGTCCATCAAATGGAAAACCTATTATTGTACCTAGTCAGGATATGATTTTAGGTCTTTACTACTTATCCCAAGCACCTTTTCAAACTGAAAAGCCTGATGGTTATTTTGTAAATAATGATGAAATTGAACATGCTTTATCAACTAATCAAATAAAAGTTCACTCAACTGTTGTTTCTAGATTTGAAACAGTTGATGAAAAAGGAAATAAGAAAGTTGAAAAACACACAACAACTGCTGGAAGATTTTTACTAGCAAATTTATTACCTAAAAATAAAGATATCACTTTTTCAATGATTGATAGATTACTGCCAAAGAAAACAGTTTCTGAAATCATCGATAGTGTGTTTAGATTTTGTGGTCAAAAAACTACAGTTATTTTTTGTGATCATCTAAAAGATTTAGGTTTCAAACATGCGTTTAAAGCTGGTATTTCTTTTGGCAAAGATGATTTAGTTATTCCACCTAATAAAGGACAGCTAATCGAAGATACTAAAAAACTAATTTCAGAATATGAAAATCAGTACTCTGAAGGTTTAATTACAAGAGGAGAAAAATACAACAAAGTTGTTGATGCTTGGTCAAAATGTACAGATAAAGTAGCAGGTGAAATGATGAGAGGTATTTCTGCAACAGAAAGTACCCCAGATGGTGTAAAAATTAACTCAGTATTTATGATGGCAGATAGTGGTGCTAGAGGATCAGCCGCACAAATGAAACAGTTGGCTGGAATGAGGGGACTGATTGCAAAACCTTCTGGAGAAATTATTGAAACACCAATTATTTCTAACTTTAAAGAAGGTCTTACAGCTCTTGAATATTTTAACTCTACTCATGGTGCTAGAAAAGGTCTCGCAGATACTGCATTAAAAACAGCAAGCTCTGGATATTTAACTAGAAGACTTTGTGACGTTGCGCAGGACCTTACAATTTCTAAAATAAAATGTGATAACCCTGGTTTTATTGAATTAGGTGAAATTCTTGAAGGTGGAAATGTAGTAGTTAGTTTATCAGAGAGAGCATTAGGAAGAGTGACTGCTTTTGATGTAAAAAATCCAATTACAGGTGAAGTTGTAATTAAAAAAGATCTAATGATTGATGAAGCAGCTTGTGATCAAATTGATGCAGCTGGTGTCAAATTTATCAAAGCCTACTCCGTAATGACTTGTAGCTCTAAAAAAGGTGTTTGTGCTACTTGTTATGGACGTGATTTATCAAGAGGAAAAATGGTTCACGTTGGTGAAGCAATAGGTATGATTTCAGCACAATCTATTGGAGAGCCTGGTACACAATTAACTATGAGAACTTTTCACGTTGGTGGTACTGCCTCGGTTAAACAGGAGTCTCAAATTGTTACAAAATCTGCGGGCACTTTAAGAATTATTAATTCTAATTTACTGGAGGACTCTAAGAAAAATCTAATTGTAATGGGAAGAAATACTCAACTTTCTATTGAAGATGATAATGCAGTTCAAGTTGCTGTTTATAAGGTAGCTTATGGATCAAAATTATTTTTTCAAAATGGTGATAAAATTAAACCTAATGAAAAAATTTGCGAATGGGACCCTTATACAACTCCAGTTATAGCTGAG
>Ga0209709_10005368_pt1 | contig 10102 bp, 17 predicted proteins | sample ArcticOcean_MG_C_2_FD_187435 | JGI IMG/M metagenome (GOLD analysis project Ga0209709, IMG submission 187435) | Marine microbial communities from western Arctic Ocean - ArcticOcean_MG_CB4_136 (SPAdes) (version 2) | ecosystem: Environmental > Aquatic > Marine > Oceanic | place: Arctic Ocean...
CTGTTCCTAATTGTAGATTTAAAGATTGCAAAGATATAGCAGAATTTGAATTAACAGATGTTATCTTAGCTGATAAAGATAAACGTTATGAAGATAGAAGCCTAGAAACAGTAACAGTATCTTATGCTTGTGAAGAGCATTTAGAAGAAACAATAAAGAAATTTAAATGAACATAGCAATATTCGGTGATAGTTTTGCAAACGGTGAAAGTGACATGACACATCATCTTGCTCATCTTGGATTAACACAATATCTAATGGATGATGGTCATTTTGTAATAAATTTTTCACGACAAGGAAATTCAAATAGCACAGCGATACAGGATTTAAGTTTTAATATAAGACAGAATGAACATATAAAATGGGATATGGCTATAGTGTTTCAAACAGAACCATGTAGAGAAGATATGGGTTGGATTGATTGCTTACGTGATGTGGGTATTAGAAAAGTAGAGAGTGTTATGGCTAGTAGATTTTATTCTCAGTTAAAAGAAGTAGTAGAACCATTTAGTATTCCAATTTATATGGTTGGTGGAACTGTAGATATATTAGAACCAAAAGAGGTTGAGAAATTTGGATTCAAATGTGCTTGTCAAAGTTTAGTAAATTTATGTGTGAATGGAAAACACACAATTGAAGAACCAGTAACTAACTTTGTATTTCCTGTTGGAATTGGATGGAAATCACCTGATTATTTTTTTAATAAAGCAAATAAAATTATAAAGGGAACGAATGATAAAGAACATTTTTTAAAATTAATTGAAGTGGGTGAAAATAGATATAAGCTAATGGAAGATAATCCAAAATATTTTGCTCCTGAAGAAAATTTAACGGGTAAGGCAAAGAATCCAGTTGACCATCCAAATAGATATGCTTATAAGAAATTGTTTAATCATTTAAAATCAGAAGGGGTAGTATGAAGATAGATGTATTAGATAAAGGTTATATAGAAGTAGTAGATAAGTTAGGTGATGACCTAACACCTGTTAATGCTGCAAGAGTTTCGTTTGGAACTAAGAGTGATACGTTTGAAGAGAAAGATAGAAAGTTGTCTAAGTTCTTAATCAAACATAAACACTTCAGTCCATTCAGACACCAACACGTTATGATGATAATCAAAGCACCTGAGTTTGTAATGAGACAATGGTATAAGCACGTTGTTGGTATTGAGACAACATCCACATCAGTAACTAAAGACCACGCATGGAATGAGATAAGTGGTAGATATATTCCTGTTCAAGAGTATTATTATCCTGAGGTGTGGAGACGACAATCAGAAGATAATAAACAAGCATCTGAGGGTGAGTTAGATAATCTACAACAAAAACGAATGACTCAAATATATAATACATATATGAAGCAAGTTCAAATGGCTTATGAAACAATGGTTAATTCGGGTGTGGCTAAAGAACAAGCTCGTATAGTATTACCATTATCACAATACACCTTAGTATATTGGACAGCATCGTTTCAATCTATAATGAACTTTATAGAACTTAGAGATGAACCAACTGCTCAATGGGAAATACAGGAGTATGCAAAAGTATTAAAAGAAATTATGTTTAACCAATTTCCAGAAACTACAAAATTATGGTCTGAAACGTATTGGTAAGATATTTAATAATATGGGGCTGAGACGTGGGTTCGAATCCCGCCAGCTCCACTAAACTAAGGAGATAAGAATGGCTAATTTAGGCAATCAAAAGACAAGAAGAAGAAACGATTTAGTAGATGCACTAACAAAATATTTAGAAGGTTATATAGCTAAACACCAAGTTAATATAAACCACTTGTTAGACAATAGTATAGCTTTAGCAGAACATCCTGATATTATCGATACGTTGGATAAAGAGTTGGATATTTTAGCTAGTTATGAGGATAAGTTAGGCGCTCTAAACAAATACTTTGTTGGTGATAAAACTACAACAAAAGAATTAATAAAGGGTTAATGTGAAACATATTATTGCAAAAAGAGTTCCGCCAGGTGATAGGTGGTCTATAGAAAAAGATGAAGTAGTTCACCCATCTCTAACAGATTGTCTTAACGCTATCTACATGGTAAATGGTGCTACACGATTTGATATTGATGCACAATCAGGCGTTATATTTACAGATGATGGTGTTCTAAAACCTACACCAATAAAGAAGTATAGTTTATACGGTGAAGAGATGTAATGAAAGAAAATATCGTTTATAATGAATCAGACAATCACGTTATGGTTAGAACTAACGGTGATTTAATTTATGTCATATGTAATAAAGAAGAACAGCAAAATGCAGTTATAAAAAAGATGACTACTGATTATTGTATATTGGAATCTTATGAAGAATGGGATGATGATAGTGATATGAAATGGATATTAACATTTAGAATTTTAGATAAATATGAAAAATATCCAGACCTCAACTGATGAAATAGAATTCTTCCAAAGGTTTTATAGAGAAGATCCACATATGTGGGTTGACCCATTATCTATTTCTATATTTGACTGGCCTCCACCTCAAGATTGGTTAGAAGAATCACCACATCTACAACACAAAGTAAAAGAAAAAAGAGGTGCTGTATGTCTTTGTGTTTGGGAGAAGTTCGAACAAGCAACCAATCGTGCACTCATAGATTATTTCAAACTAATAATCCCCCAAGTTCACTTACCATTAGACTTAGACGTAGACATGAATATCATAGATGGTAGGCATAGACTGATAGCATATAAAGAATTAGGTATAAAGTGTCCAGTATATATAGGTAGAGAAAGAGTTATGTTTGGTTATTGTTGGAGACACGGTGTTGTTTATAGTGACGGAACAGTTGATATGACTGTAAAAAATAGAAAGGGATATTATGCTCTTATCAAATGAACACAAATTTTTTTTCATGCACATCCCTAAGACAGGTGGAACTTCTATACGTAATGCGTTAAATCAGTTAATCCAAGCACCACAACCATATACTGAAAAGGATATGGAAAGAAAACATATGAGTGCTTTCCTACTAAGAGATAAGATATATGATTGGGATAATCTATGGAAGTTTACATTCATAAGAAATCCATACGATCGTATGGTATCCTACTATACCTTTTATAGAATGCCAAGAAAAGTACCATATCTACATAGTACAAGAAAGGCTGCAATAGAAATGTCTTTTCCTGAATGGGTTAGATGGTTAAAACAAAAAGAGTTTGTGAGGTTAGGAGACCACCCACCAAGAAAAATTCCTATGTGGAGAAGACCACAAGTTGATTTCATATATAATAATGGAATAAAGTTAGTAGACCATATATGTAGATACGAAACCTTAGAAGATGATTATAATTATATAGCAAATAAGTTAAAGTTAAATCAAGACCCATCCATATGGAAACATCATAAAGTTTTAAGACACGATAACAGGTCTAATAGGTTAGAAGACTTTAGATTATATTATGATGATGAGAGTAGATCTATAGTTAAATGGTGGTTTATGAGGGATATAAAAGAGTTCAATTATATGTTTTTTTAAAGATTTGACGCCTGGTCTTTGATTACTCTCCCAAAGGGTACTTATACCAATAATATATATAAAAAACATTAAAAAAAAAGTAATTTATTTTATTTATTTTTAATTAAATAAAGGCTTGACTTATATACCATCTTAGTTGTATATTCCAGATATGAATGAGTGTATAAAATGTGGTGTTAAGTTAGGTAATCAAAGAGCACATCTTGGTTATACAGAATGTTTAGATTGTAGTGAAGTAGAAGCTTATTCTGCTCATACGGTTTATCCTCACAAGACAGGTGGGTTTGTTCAACCTGTATCAAAGACGACATCCAATCATTTAAAATCAATCGATAGACGTAGTGTTGGTAATACACGTAGAGCAAAAGGTATTGTAGCAGATAACTCTTGGGATAGGTGGTTAGAACAATACTACCACAATCTATACAACCCTAAACCTAAAAAAACTTATGTTGAGACACCAACTACTGTAGAACATATGGATTACGACACCTTATATAATAAGACAATATTACATTATAAAGATAATGGTTATACTAATACAGTTAACTATCTAAAAGAGTTGTATAGCAACGATAAAATCAGTATGACTAATAAATCTAAAGTAATCAACGAACTAAATGGTTTAGAGGTAATACCTAAAAGATTGCGTAAATGGTCATTAAAAATAAATTAAAAAAAAGGCTTGACATATATGATATTTGTGTTGTATATTCAAGTATATGAAAAAGGGAAAAAATATGAAAGATAAGAGTTTTAAAAATTTCAATCCTATGGCTCTTCGTGAGAAGTATGGTGTTAGTAACAGAACTAATACTTCTAATTCTTCGTTTTGGATGGATGAAAACTATGGTAGAAAAACTTCTATCTTTGATGGTTGGGATGAGGATGAGGCAGTTAAAAAACCATCTGTAGATGTTATAGCATTAGCAGCTTATCGTAGGTCTATATCAAATTTTGTAAACATTGTTACTGGTAAAAGTAATATTAATGTTAGGTTTGCAAGTGGAGATAGTTATACTGATGGTAAGAGTGTTACTATTTCTTCTAATGTTAAAGCAAGTAACTTTGATAGTACCGTTGGTTTGGCTCTTCATGAAGGTTCTCATATACTTCTTTCAGATTTTGAATTTCTAAAACAACTTGAATACGCTATTAATAATGAGGTATTTATTAAAGCTGAAAAGAAGGGTTATAATAGAAATGAAGTTATAACTCATCTAAAAAATCTTCTTAACTATGTAGAAGATAGACGTATTGATTATTTTATATTTAAGAATTCTCCTGGCTATAAGGGTTATTACCATTCAATGTATAAAACTTATTTCCATTCTAATATAATTGATAAAGCATTAAAGTCTGATGAATATACTTCTAATGATTGGGATTCATATATCTTCAGATTACTTAACTTGACTAATGAAAATCGTAGGTTAGATGCTCTTAATGATTTAGATAAGATTTACAATATTGTATTTGTAAAAAACCATCCATCAGTTCTTAAAGATACAAAAGACGCATTTGACGTGGCACTTAAAATTTACGGTGTTATTCTTAGTAACTTAGATGATGGTGTTGAAGAAACTAATGAGTACGGTGAAGTTTCTAAAAAACCTGCTTCTGAAAGTAAGAGTGAAGAAAGCGGTGAGGGTGGTAGTGGTGATGAAGAATCAAAGACACTTTCTGATGAAGAGTTTGAGGGTTTAAAAAAATCTATGGGGAGTGGTGATGTCAAGAGAGGTCACTCTAAAGGTAGTGATGTTGTTCTTTCAGAAGCTCAGAAGAGACAGTTAGAAAAAGCATTTGATAAGCAAAAAGAATTTGTTGATGGTAAAAGTAAAAAAACTAAGTTGGCTAAAAAATATGCTAATGAGGTTAAGTCTGTAGAAGAGAGTGGTATGAGACTTGAAGAGGTTGGTGGTAAAGAACTTAGTGAACGTGATTATTACACAGGTAAAAGAACTCTTGGTAAAACTAACTGTGTGGTTGTCGATAGGATTACATCAAGCTTAATTGAAAATAACTTATGTGAAGTTTTACGTGGTTCAAGATATAGTGATAATGAAAAAATGCAATCAGCAATTTCTGATGGTATTAGACTTGGAACTATGTTAGGTAAGAAACTTAAAGTTCGTAATGACAGTAGAGATACTAAATGGACACGTAAAGATAGTGGTAGAATTGATAAGAGATTAATCGCTGAGTTAGGCTTTGGAAACAGTAGAGTTTTTTCTACTAATTTTACTGACAGTTATGCTGACGCTCACTTACATATTTCTATTGACGCTAGTGGTAGTATGTGTGGAGACAAATGGAACAACACTATTAAATCTTCTGTTTCTATTTGTAAGGCGACTTCAATGATTGAAGGATTGACAGTTGATGTTTCAATTAGATATACAAGTTATCAAAGTGGTGGCAGACGTAGTAGTGAGAGACCTGCTATTTTAATGGCTTACGATAGTAGAAAAGATAAAATGTCTCATATTAAAAAGTATTGGAAATTTCTTGGTGTTAGTGGAACTACTCCTGAAGGATTATGTTATCAAGCTATTATGGATAAGATTAGTTCAGGTTCTAAAGAAAAAGAAAGTTACTTCCTAAACTTTTCTGATGGAATGCCGATGTTCAGTAATGATGATATTAAGTATTATGATACTACGGCTGTTGGTCACACAAAGAAAATGATGAAAGAGATACGAGCTAAGGGTGTTAAAGTTCTTAGTTATTATATTGGTGATTCATATGATTCAAATAGATATATGGGTGATTTCAAAAAAATGTATGGTAAAGATTCTAAGTTTCTTGATGTAACTTCAGTAACGGCAATAGCTAAATCTATGAACAGTAAGTTTTTAGAAAAGTAAATGATTAAGTTTCTTACTAACATACTATATAAAAATAATCCTAAATGTCATTGTGGATACAAAATGAAATCAACTAATTTTAGAAGAGATGAGTATAGTTGGAAATGTATTTGGGTTAAAAAATGTGGTTATGAAGCATATGAAACATTTAATGGAACTATACATTGGTTCAAAAAAAAGTGAAAAAAAAGCTTGACTTATATGGTCCTTTATACCTATATTCTGGTATAAGAAATGAGAAAAAATCTTAAATTGAGTAAAAAAACAAAAGGGAATGAAATGAATAATAATAATGTAGTTGTAAAAATGGAAATGTCAGGTAATCGATATAACGCTTTCGATGCTGACGGTAATAAGTTTACATCAGAGATTGGAACAGGCTCCCGTAAGAGGGCTTATGAACAAGGTATGGCTCTTGAACGTAGAACTGGCAAAACTGGTAAAGTATATTGGTGGAAAGTTCCAATGAGTGAATTTGAGAAATCAAGTGCTCCAGTATTTAATGCTGAGGAACTATCGATTCCAGACGATCATGCTGAAGTTCTTAACTTCATCCACAGTTCTTATAGTTTGAAACCTGAACTATTGGTGATGAAGGAACTTAAATGGAAGTATTTAGTTCGAGGTGCTGTTCGTGGTAAGAATCTTTTAATGACAGGTCCTGCAGGTTGTGGTAAAACACTCGCAGCTAAATCACTTGTTAATTCACTAAGTCGTCCTGACTTCTACTTTAACTTGGGTGCGACACAGGATCCACGAGCTACTTTGATTGGTAATGTTCACTTTGATAAAACTAAAGGAACTTACTTCTCAGAAAGTTTATTTGTGAAAGCAATTCAAACTCCAAACGCTGTTATTCTAATGGATGAGTTGTCAAGGGCTCACCCAGATGCTTGGAATATCTTAATGACAGTACTTGATGAAGGTCAAAGATATCTTAGGTTAGATGAGGCTGATGGTCAAGCAACCATTAAAGTAGCAAAGGGTGTTACTTTTGTAGCGACAGCTAACATTGGTAATGAATATACTTCTACAAGAGTTATGGATAAAGCTCTTATGGATAGATTCATTATTGTTGAGATGGATGTTTTGAATGATGAAGAAGAAGCTGGATTACTTAATTACCTTTATCCTAATGTCGATACTGAGTTATTGAAAGCTGTTGCTGAGATAGCTCATTCAACGAGGGTTGAGGCTGGTTCAGAAGATGGTAAGTTTGCTAGTGGAGTTTCCACAAGAACTTCTGTTGAGATGGCTGGATTAATCTTTGACGGTTTCGGATTAGACGAAGCAGCTGAAGTGTGTGTCTATCCTCAGTTTGATAGTTCAGGTGGTGCAGATAGTGAGAGAACTTTCATCAAACAGTTAGTTCAGAAGTATGTCTCAGATGGTTCTGATGAGAACCTTTTCAATGAAGAAGAAGTAAACGAAACAGAAGCAGAATACGCTTCGTAAAAAAAGGTTGGAGTGCCTGAAAATAAATTACGTTTTTAGGCACTCTCTATATATTTATATATGAACAATAAAGAAAATAATTTAATAGTTGAAGTTTATAAAAATGCTATTAAGAAAAATTTAAAGAATAAAAAGTCCGCAAGGATTTTAACTAAAAGGTTAAGCAAACTACTTAATAAATATTTAGAATGATTTTTACTCTCTCATTCCCACACAAAGCCCGTTCACTTTTATTATTGTTCGGGCTTTTTTTTATATAGGATAATAACATGGAAAAACTAATCGAAGATGTCTTAGAAAAATTAAAAGAAAGTAACTTACACTCAGCAGTTGCGAGACAAAATATAATCAGAGCTATTATGAAAGAAATTCGTAAAAAAGATAGAGGTTTCTTTCTTAATATGAGCACTATAGATCATGATATACCTGAAGTTGGTGATAGGTTAGAAGAAGAGAAGTGGATGTGTGCTATTTGTGGTAAGTCTACATTCAAAATTGATTTTGACCATATAGGATCTAACTACAATCACTTACGATGTGAGTTAAGAGAAGAAGAGAAGATGGGTAGTGGGATAAAACAGTTTAAAGATGATTTGAAACGACAAGTATATGTTGAAATGACTTCTGATGGTTTGCCTGAAGGTGGAGATTCACAAGCTGTATTAGAATCTCGTAAGTTAGCAGAAGAAATAAGTAGTGGAACTAAAGATTTAGGATACGTATTTGAATCACCTGACAATGGAGAAACTATTTTCAAAAGAAAAGTCGGTGAAAAGAAAAAAGAAGAAATAACCAAAGAACAATGGAAAGAATATAATAGGAATAGATAATCAATGATAATGAATAAAGAACAGTATAGAAATAGAAAAAGTCAATATGAAAAATATGTCGTTATGGCACATTCACAAACATATCAATTAGGATTAAATTATATGTCATTTCTTGTATTCAAAGAATTAACAGAAGTGATAGAAAAGATATCTAATACAGCTTCAGATTCAAACCAATATTTACATGGTAATGAAATGTATGAAAAAAAGATTACCCAATCTGAGGCACTTAGGATACTTGATAATATTTATAATGGAGAGTGGAATGCAACTACCGCTAAATGTTTATTAGTTGCAAACCAAATAGGAATGAATATTCATATATAGCCGAAGATTTTTCTTCGGTTAAACGGAGAAAAATAATGGCTAAGAAATTAGATGTACGAGAGTATGAAGCAGAATTAATTAAAGTTTTAGATGGAGACACAATCGATTGTTATATCGATTTAGGTTTTAACTTAAAAGTAAAAAAACGTATCAGATATATGGGTATAGATACTTGGGAAAGTAGAACACGTGATTTAGATGAAAAGAAAAAAGGCCTTGCAGCTAAAGCAAGAAACAAAGAACTACTCGAAGCGGGTAGGTTCAAGCTCAAATCCTTTGGTACAGGTAAATTTGGTAGAGTACTTGGTGAGATTTTTATATCGCCTGAATACGTTGGGGAACATATTACTGAGTGTATTGCTAATCCTGATAGTACAATTGATTTATCGTCTGATGGTTGGGTAAGTGTGAACGACATCTTAATAGAAGAAGAACACGCTTATGATTATCATGGTGGTAAGAAAAAAGACTTTAAAGCAGAAGCAGATAAAGAAATAGCAACCGAGAAAAAAGAAGCCGAAGGAACGGCAAAGGAGATTTAATGGATAAATCAGTATTATTGCAACGTGGTCAGGTAAAATTACTTGAGCAAGTTATGAAACTATCTGAGGATGTTAGAGACATCAGAGAGATGATACTTATTAAATGGAAAATGGATGATGAACGTTATGGAGAATATAGATGGCCATATGATAAAGATGGTGAACTTCCACCTAACGTGAATATGTCAGGGAGACTAAACTAATGAAGACAGCAAAATATTTTGGTGCTACTTGGTGTGGACCTTGTAAGACGTTTAAACCAGTTATGAATGAAGTAGCAGGAGAAGGTCATTCAGTACAATTTATTGATATAGACCGACAACAAGATTTGGCTGCTAAATACAATGTTCGTTCAGTACCTACCGTAATAATAGAAGAAGGTGGTGTTGAAGTTGATAGAGTTGTTGGCATGCAAACAAAACTTGTTATGCTTGAGAGGTTGTCTTAATGGTCGGAACTGATAAACCAAAAAAACATCTCAAGAAAACTCGACAAGGTGCTGGAAGAGGTACTAAAAAGAGCCACGTAAAACCATATCGAGGACAGGGTGGAGCAAAACGTAGAACAAGATAAGGTAGCT
>Ga0209709_10005370_pt1 | contig 10099 bp, 10 predicted proteins | sample ArcticOcean_MG_C_2_FD_187435 | JGI IMG/M metagenome (GOLD analysis project Ga0209709, IMG submission 187435) | Marine microbial communities from western Arctic Ocean - ArcticOcean_MG_CB4_136 (SPAdes) (version 2) | ecosystem: Environmental > Aquatic > Marine > Oceanic | place: Arctic Ocean...
TGATGGACGTGATCTTACCCTTTATTTTCTATTTGTACGCTATTTGAAAGACATAACGGTTTTAAAAAAATCCAGGATAAAAGAGACACAATGTTTACAAAGATTAATGAAGGAAAATATATGTGAAACACCTTTGTATAAGATCAGTATGGATGATATTCAGGCCTATAAAAAGAGGCGCTCCAATAGTCCTATTGCGCTTCGTAATGAAATTATCCTTATTCGCCATTGCCTTAAAATAGCTCGGTCCGAATGGGGTTTAGATTTTCCAACTATAGGATGGGAAGTGACATCCTTACCTAAAAAACCTACTTCTAGAAAGAGACGAGTTTCTGATGAAGAGTATAAGGCTCTTTATCAGACCTCTAGGACACTGCGCCAACACTATATTTGGCCAGCTGTCTCACTTGCTGTTGAAACAGGTATGCGCAGAGGGGAATTATTAAAATTAGAATGGAAGAATATTAACTTAAAGGATCAAACGGCTCTTCTTGAAGATACAAAAAATGGAAGTGATAGATATATTCCCTTAAGTTCTTTGGCTTGTCAGTTACTATCATCGCTTCCTAAAACTTCTGAAAGAGTTTTTACAGTAAGCGAGAATGCCCTTCGTTTAACGTGGGAGAGATTACGTAAAAAAGCTCATGTCCATGATTTACGCTTTCATGATCTTCGTCACGAAGCTTTATCGCGCTTTACGGAAAAAGGTTTAAGTCCGTTTGAGGTGGCAGAGATAAGTGGTCATAAACATTTAAATCAGTTACGAGCTTATACTCACATCAATATAAAAAAGTTAATTGATAAATTATAATTTATTTAACCAATTAAAAATTCTCGCAATTACATAGGAGCAATACACAAACAAAAAAGTAAATGCAATCAGTTCAAAAAAAACATCCCATCCTTTAAAGGTAAAAGCCCTAGTACCAAATAAAAAAAATAATAAAGGAATAATCACAACTGAAATCTTCATTGGTAATATTAAATCTTTATCAATTTTTATAGATGAATATTTAGAATTCAAAAAATAATTATAAAGTATGCCCATGCACCGGAGGTAAAGAAAAATTTTATTGCATCTATATCTTCTATCATTTTTTTAATCTATTCATTTATTTCATCAAAAACTTATTAATCTTAACTAACAATTATATTTAGATGTACTATGTTTATGTACAAAAACCCAATCTTTGTCATAATAGTGAGATATAAAAGTAACACCTTGATTAATCAATAGTTTAAGATCTGGGTTAGTGCATACATCTCTGGTTAGTTTACTATTACCGCGAGACAAATCCCCAATAGAATTTTTTGTGTGCTGAGAAAATCTATAATTATAAACTAATGTAAAACTTTCCAAATAATCTACTGATTCTAGCAAAAGCCCCTTGGCATATTTTATTGGTGTAGATTTATTTATTTCATTAGCTACATATCTAAGTTCTTTTTCGGTTACTTTATAAGCATAAACATTCCCACTCATCACAACTGCTAAGACTAACGCTATAAGTATTTTATTCATTTGTTTCTCTAAAACTTATTTCTATTTAAACTTTCATTTAATTTTTTTTGTAGAAGATTTTCTATCGTTTGAAAATTATCATATCTTTGACACATATCTCGCTCAATATAATCTTCTCGCAACGTATAATCATTAGTATAATAGATTGATACTTTTCCTGTTTTTCTATTAATTTCTAAACCCAAAACAGTTTGATTACCAAAACCATCTGGAACAAACATTGACCCAGAATTATAATAATTTTGACTAATATCAGCTGAACGTTCTCTTTTCCATAGCTCAGTAGATTTATCATCGTATTGAACTACAATCAAAGGAACTTGATCTTTATAATATTGTTCTGAAAAATATTTATTATCTGGCTGTAATTGGAAACCTAAATTATACTTTGGGCAATAATAATTAATATGCGCAGAAAATACATTCCCACTCATCACAACTGCTAAGACTAACGCTATAAGGATTTTATTCATTTTTTTTAAATCCCTGATAACCAAGATATAGGCCTCCCAAGCAACCAAAAAAGATTAATAAAAGTGTTGATGTACTATCAACAAATCCTTCAAAATTATTAAAAAATCCATCAATAATAAAAAATGTAAAAACTGGCGTAATTAGAGCTGTCCATCCAAAACCTATCCAAGTAAATTTTCTATCATCTTGTCTAAGAATTAAAAAAACCACCAATGGAATCATTGCTAAACATATTGCAAAATCAAAACTCATTTTATAAAACCTATGACATATTTATTATCAGTATCATCCATATTTATTTTTTCCTCATTCTATAAATTGCATGAAATAAAACTCAAACACCAAAATCCACTTCAATATCACTATTCCCAAATTTTATCTTTTTCTTCTCTACTCATGCTTATATATTCTTCCTCTTTAATTGGTGACCCTTGAATATTATCAGCTCGCTTTATTTTTTTACATACTCCATCAAGATATATTCTATAAATTGATCCATTTATAGGTAAGTACCAATCAGCATAGGGTAAGTATGAAAAATCTCCCTCAGGAGTGCTAATGATCCAACCATTATCTATAGTTTTTTGACACTCCTCTTTCTTTTCTACACTAGAATAAATTTTTTCATTTGGATTGCTTGTATTATTATCAGAGAAGTTATTATCGGAGAAGTTAGTATCCTCTAAAGAAAAAACCAGAAATGTAAATATTATAAAAATACCTATAATTGCAAATATGAACTTACTATCATTATCAACAATATCTCTATTTTTAATTCCTGATTTTATTTTTTTATCCATAATCAGATAATTTTTTTTATAATTTTTTTTTATTGTTTCTTTAGAGGAGATAGTTAATTCCTCTACCCTAAGTGTTATATAGGTATGTTTAGCTTTTTCCTCATCGCCTTGTTTAAGTGTTAGTGACTTTATCCATAAAGCCTCATCTCTCTTACTTGAGTTAAATTCAGTTTCTGCTTGTAAAAAAAAATCCTTATTATCCATATTTATTTTTTCCAAATCATATAAATTGTACCAACTACCGCACCCACAGCCAAATTAACTGAAATATCATTATTACCAAATAAAAATTCAATAATGGGTGGTACTAAAAATAATGCCGCAATGGTGGCAATAATTTTAAAAATATAATTAATTGCTTGAACTTCTTCTTCAAGTTCAACATTTTCCTTCCTTTTTTGATTAATAGATTTTTGTTTAATTTTTTCTTTAGGCCTTACCTTAGGTTTTTTTATAGGCTCCACTTTAGTTTCTACTATAGGCACTGGTTTAGTTTCTACTATAGGCACTGGTTTAGTTTCTTTTTTATCTGATTTTTGAAAATTTTTTAACTCTTCAACTCTAAGTGAGATATATAAGTACTTAGCTTTTAAATGATCACCATTGCTAAGTGTTAAAGATTTAGACCAAAGTGCCTTATCCCTTTCATCCGAGTCAAATTCTATTCCTGCTTTTAAAAATAAGGCTTTATCATTCATAACTAAGAGTTATTTTTTTCCATTAAATTGCTTAAAATTACTATGGTAATGATAGCCAGAGCATAGACCTTTTTGTTGTGACTTTGTACTACAATTATGCCCACCTGAAGAGTCAGTTCTGCCACTATGTGCAAAAGATGCTGCGCTTATAGACACGACAAAGATTAATGCCACTAAAATTTTATACAATATATTCATGACATCTTTCCTCGTTTTATTAATTATTTTGTTCCGTATTCTCCAGTATAAGGATTTATATTTCCTTTAGTACTATAGTTATCTGATGTTGTTCCATTGGGACTACTTCTATAATGACCTTGAACATATGTTCCATCATTTTTTGTGTATCCTTGAACATAAACATCAGCAAAGACAATATTTGGTAATACCAACATTGTAATAAAAGCTATTGTAATAAATATTTTTTTCATTTTTTCGTATCCTTTTTATTTTTGTTAAAAAAACTCTATCATATAAAATTAAATTTGTAATTTTTACCTAATGACATACCTTACAATTATGGAAAAATTAACATTACAACAACTAGAGTCTTTTCTTTGGGAAAGTGCTGATATTATTAGAGGAAAATTAGATGCCTCTGAATTTAAAGATTATATTTTTGGCATGATGTTTCTCAAAAGATTGTCAGATTCTTTTGATGAAGAACAAGAGAGAAGTATTGAATACTGGATTGGGAAAGGTAAATCCCATGGAGAAGCTGAGGTACTATCAAAAGATCCTGAAGAATATGTAGACACTTTTTATGTTCCAGAGAAAGCTCATTGGAATCATATCAGAAACTTGCATAGTGATATTGGTTCAGAGTTAAATAAGGCTTCTGAATTAATTGAGGAAGCTAATCCCATCATTGAAGGGGTGTTAATAACAATTGACTTCAATATAAAAGATAAATTGAATGATAAAGTTCTGCGAGACATGATTTCGCATTATGGAAAACATCGTTTGCGCAATGAAGATTTTGAATCTTCTGATTTAATGGGTTCTGCTTATGAGTATCTTATCAAAAAGTTTGCCGATTCTGCTGGAAAATCAGGTGGAGAATTTTATACTCCAAGTGAGGTAGTTAAGCTTCTTGTATCTTTATTAAAACCTACCTCTGGGATGAAAGTTTATGACCCCACTGTTGGTAGTGGAGGAATGCTTATACAAATGCGTCATTACTTAAAAAAGCATGGCGATGATCCAAAGAATATTTCTCTTAATGGACAGGAAAATAATAGAGGAACATGGGCAATATGTCGTCTTAATATGTTTTTACAAGGTGTTTTTAATGCTGATATTCGCTATGGCGATACTTTAGGCGACCCAAAACATCTTGAAAATGGAAAAATTATGCTCTTTGATCGCGTGATTGCAAACCCTCCATTTTCTCTTAAAAAATGGGGTAAAGATCAGGCTGATAATGATCCTTATGGACGGTATCCCTATGGAACTCCTCCAAAGGATGCAGGTGATTTAGCTTTTATTCAACACATGATTGCGTCATTAAAGTCGGATGGAAGTATGGGTGTTGTTGTTCCTCATGGCGTTTTATTTAGGGGTTCCAGCGAAAAAGAGATTCGCAAAGGTATTCTTGAAGATGACTTATTAGAAGCAGTGATTGGTCTTCCATCTGCATTGTTCTATGGCACTGGTATTCCTGCAGCACTTCTCATTATCAACAAGAACAAACCATCAGATCGTAAAGAAAAAGTCATTTTCATCAATGGTGAGTTGGAATATCAGGAAGGTAAGAATCAAAACAAACTCCGAGATGAAGACATTCAGCACATTATGGATGTCTACGATACCTATGAGGATGAGAAACGATATTCCAAAGTTGTCTCGATAGATGAAATAAGAGAGAACGATTACAACCTCAATATCCGCAGATACGCAGACACCTCACCACCACCTGAACAGTTTGATGTGAAGGCAATCCTAAGAGGCGGTATTCCAGTCTCAGAGATTGAAGACATCTATATTCAAGAGACTTTGGATGGTATGGATGTGTCCTGTGTGTTTGTTCGCAGAGACAATGAGTATTACGACTTCAAACCTGAGATAGAAACCAAGGAACAGATACGAGACCACCTTGGTGATGCAGACCAATCAGTGATTACTCAATTTGAAAGATGGTGGGATAAGTATCGAGTATCACTGCATGAGATAGATGTTCAGGTGAAAGAGTCTGAAGAGGTGATGTGGGGATATTTGAAGGAACTTGGTTATGAGTAGCGTAGTTCCTGAGGGTTGGGTAAGGATTGACCTTGAAGAGGGCGTTTCGGCACTAATTTCAGGGCAAAGTCCAAATAGAAAAGAAAACCGTGCCACGGGAGATGCCTTCGGGATACTTAAAACCACTGCAATCGACTGGGGGAGGTTTGATGAGAAACAAAATCAAGAAGTACTAGATGACTACGAACCTAACAATAAACATTTGGTACTTGAAAACGATATTCTAATTACCAAAGCAGGACCTACCCACAGGGTAGGTGTAGTTGCACAGGCAAGGAATCTGAGGAGCAATGTCCTTCTCTCAGGAAAGATGACAGCACTGCGGGTTAACGACAGGTTTACTCCTGATTTTTTGACTTATGCTCTTTGCCAAGAGGAGGCACAAAACCACCTAAAAGCGAACACTACTGGGATGGCATCCAGTCAAACTAACTTCACTCATGACGCATTATTAAGAGTGCCCATTTTATCGCCACCCCTCCCCGAACAAAAGAAAATCGCATCTATCCTCACCTCTGTAGATGAGGTGATTGAGAACACTCAGAAACAAATCAACAAACTCCAAGACCTCAAGAAGGCAACCATGAACGAGTTGTTGACCAAAGGCATCGGTCACACAGAGTTCAAGGACAGTGAGTTGGGGCGGATTCCGAAGAGTTGGGAGGTTTATGAACTAGGGCAACTATGTATGTTTACCCAAGGTGTCCAGATATCATTGGATGAAACCTTAAGAACTACCCGAGAGGGTTATATTCGTTATTTATATATCAATGATTTTTCATCAGAGAAAAATCTTCGTTTCATAAAAGATGAATTTCCAGCGAAAATTGTTAAGGACGAAGACTTAGTTATGGCGAATACAGGGCACTCTGCAGGAACTATTTTTAGAGGCAAACATGGTGTTTTGAGCAATAATGCATTCAAGATATCAATAAAAAAATACATCAAGTCTGAATACTTGTTTCATTTTCTATCTACTGATAACTATTGGTTCAACATAGGAAAACTATTTAACACAGCAGGACAACCGCATGTAGGACACGGCAATATCGCACAACTACATTTTCTTTGTCCACCTTTAGATGAACAAGATAAAATCATCTCTATAATTCAGAAGATTGACCAAAATATTCTTAATAAAAATAGAAAACTCCACCAAACCCAATCCCTCAAGAAGTCTCTCATGCAAGACCTCCTAACAGGCAAAGTCCGAGTGACGGTGAACTGATGGCAAATGACGAACTCGACAAGGTAGAACTCCCCGCACTGGAACAACTCCAGTCTTTGGGGTGGTCCTATGTCGAGGGTGCAAAACTCTCGCCTGATGAATCAGATGAGCGTAGTTCTCTGAAAGATGTGGTTCTTGAGAAGCGACTGACTGAAAGTCTCAAACGCATCAATCCTTGGATTAATGATGAGAACCTTCGTAAGGTTATAAGTGATTTAAAGACTTCTAAATATTCTAATTTATTAGAAGCTAATCAATCCATCTGGGAAATGCTAACACAAAGTATTTCTGTATCGCAGGATTTGGGAAAAGGAAAAAAAGGGCAAACAGTTCATTTTATTGATTTTGATAACCCAGAAAATAATGAATTTTTATGCACTAATCAGTTCAAGGTCAAAGGCCCAATTCAAAATATCATACCCGATATTATTTTATTTATAAACGGACTACCTCTAGCCGTTATTGAATGTAAATCACCTTTTATCTCACACCCCATGAAGGAGGGAATAAATCAATTATTGCGTTATGCCAATTTAAGGAACCCAGAAGAAAGCGAAGGGTGTGAAAATTTATTTCATTATAACCAAATGATGATTTCAACGCATAAAGATAAGGCTAGACTAGCAACAATTAGTGCGCGCATTGAACATTATTTAGAGTGGAAAGATCCATATCCCCATAAGGTTGAAGATATTGGAAAAAGTCCATCCTCTCAGGAAGTTTTAATTGATGGTGTGTGCAATAAATACAATTTTCTTGATCTAATACGTAACTTTATTGTCTTTGAAGCGCAAGATGGTCAAGTAGTGAAGAAAATGGCTAGATACCAACAATTTAGAGCCGTTCAAAAAACGCTTGATCGTTTAAAAACACAAGAAAAACCAAAAGAAAGAGGTGGAATAGTCTGGCATACACAGGGATCTGGAAAATCCTTAACAATGGTTTTCTTGGCTGTAAAAATACGAAACGATCCTATTCTAAAAGATTATAAATTAGTATTTTTAACAGACCGAACTCAGCTCGACAGGCAATTAACAGATACCTTCCGAAGAACTCAAAGCCAAACTGTATATGCAGCAAAAAATGTTGATGATTTTATGAAGTTATTGGCAAAAGACTCCTCTGATATAGTTACCGGTACAATGCAAAAGTTCCGAGATAAAGTAGGAGATGAAACTATTGGCGAGGTTAATGCCTCGGATAGAATATTACTTATTTCTGATGAAGCACACCGAACACAATATAGTACTTTTGCAGCCTTAATGAATGAAGCATTGCCCAATGCTACTAAAATTGCTTTTACCGGAACACCTCTTATTCAATCAGAAAAAACAAAGAATGAATTTGGCTCGTATATAGATACTTACACTATTGAGCAATCAGTAAAAGATGGATCAACGGTCAAGATTATTTATGAAGGACGCGAAGCCAAAACAAAAGTTACAGGAGAGGATCTAGATAGATTATTTGAAGAGTGTTTTGTTGATTACGATGATGAACAAAAGACAGAAGTTAAAAAGAAATATGGAACACAAGGGGCTATTTTAGAATCCAAAAATCGTATTCGTGAGGTGTGTAAGGATATTATTGAACATTACACCACTACAATTAAACCAAACGGTTTTAAGGCAATGATAGTAACAAATAGTCGTAATGCAGCAGTCACATACAAAGAAATTTTTGATGAACTTAAAGGTCCAGAATCAGCTGTCATTATTTCTGGTGATCATAATGACGAAGGAAGGCTAAGAAAATTTACCGACTCAACTGTTCATAAAAAAGAAGAGGAAAGATTTAAGAAATCTCTTGATGATGATCCTCTTTCTTTTTTAATTGTTAAAGATATGCTTCTGACGGGTTTTGATGCTCCAGTTTGTCAAGTTATGTATCTGGATAGAAAGTTGATTGATCATAATCTTTTACAGGCTATTGCTCGGGTAAATAGAACTAAAGTAAGAAAAAATGCAGGCTATATTGTTGATTATTATGGATTATCAGATTATTTAAGCGAAGCCTTAGAAGTCTTTTCTAGTGATGACGTTAAAGGAGCATTAATTAATATTGAAGAAGAGATTCCTCATCTTAAAGCATTCCATACAAATTGTTTAAAATATTTCATGAAGTTAGATCTCAAAGATATTGATGAATGCATCAAAGTCTTAAAGGATGAAAAAACAAGGCATGATTTTGAATTTGATTTTAGACAATTTTCTAAACAAATGGATATTGTTTTGCCAAATAAAGCAGCTAGCTTTTTTATTAAAGATTTAAGATTGCTGGGAAAAATTTGCCATGGTGCCCGTAACTTATATCGTGATCCCCGACTTGATATTGAAGGCGCTGGAGAAAAAGTTAAAAAGTTAATTGAAGATCATTTGGTATCGACTGGTGTAGATATTAAGATAGCGCCTGTGGATCTTTTAGCAGATGATTTTAAAGAAAAAATTGGTGAGCATAAATCTTCAGAGACCAGGGCCTTGGATATGGAACATGCTATCCGTCATTATATAACAATAAATATTGATGAAGACCCTGCTTACTATCAATCATTGTCAGAAAAACTAGAAAATATCATCCGTGAAAATCAAGGACGATGGGAGCAACTAGAATTGGATTTGATGAGCTTTCGTGATTCTGTTGTGAACCAGAGAGGGCAGGAGGCTTCTACAGAAGGATTGTCATTAGTGGAATTCGCATTCTTTAATTTGCTAACGTCTGAAGTTAAAAATATTTCTAAAAAAGAAGATCTGGAAATTTCTCAGAGAGGGGAAATAAGAGAAATGGTTAAAGAGCTAGTTCAAAAAATGGATGAAGCCTCAAATATTGTAAACTTTTTTAAAGATCAAAATGCCATTAAACGAGTGCAGCTAGAAATACGAAGAACTATTATAAATTCTTCTTTTGATAGTTTGGAACTTCGTAAAATAATAACAGAAGAGTTTATGGAATTAGCAAAAGTTCATTTTAGTAAAAATCAGAGTTAAGTAAATTCACGTGGGTTCAAAACTAGAGAAAGGTCAGGAAAATAATGAAAAAACAAATAGTTTATATTTTAACCAATGAATCTATGTTGGGTTACGTTAAAATTGGAAAAACAACTAATTTAGAAAAACGTCTCAAGGACTTAGACAACACTTCA
>Ga0209709_10005372_pt1 | contig 10094 bp, 8 predicted proteins | sample ArcticOcean_MG_C_2_FD_187435 | JGI IMG/M metagenome (GOLD analysis project Ga0209709, IMG submission 187435) | Marine microbial communities from western Arctic Ocean - ArcticOcean_MG_CB4_136 (SPAdes) (version 2) | ecosystem: Environmental > Aquatic > Marine > Oceanic | place: Arctic Ocean...
AAATATTTTACAACAACAATTAGAATTTGTTGATTGGAACCAAATTCAAAAAGTGGTTGGAGAGGAAAAAGTGCCTGTAATTTCTGATGCTGCTAAAACGTGTGAGTTTTTTTTAAATAATTCTGCAACTTGGTTTCAATATACAGAAAGAGTTCAAAATATAATAAATACTAGTGACACGATTTCACTTACAATGACAAATTGGAAGAACTATCAAATTATTGATTCTCTACAATTTTGGCATAATCCTAAAGGATCTAAGCAGGAGTACCAAAGTATAAAAAAAATAATAAAATTGTTGAGAAAAAATAAATTTGGCTTAATTAATGGATATACATTTTTCCCTATTCATTCTTATACATTCGCTCGGAATAAAGAAGTAGAATGGACAGAGCCATGGTTTTATGATTTGAAATATGGAGATTTGAAATTACCTCTATTCATTAACGATAATAAAATAATTGGTTTTCAAAAAATTGAATTTGGTGAAGAAACTCAATTTGAATCTTCTTGTTATTATTTTATTCAAACGTTAGATCCAATGATGGAGATTCCTGCCATTCAGATTACTAGCATTGATGGATCAATGTTTAAATATAATTTAGATGATGAAACTGATCTTTATCGTTCTAATTTTTGTCGGTCTATTAATGGAGATGAAATCGCATATACATTTAATAAAAGTCCTTTAGTATCCAATAGTATGAGATACCCGGGTAGCATTTTTAATAGCGAAGGAAGGATATATAAAATCACTGAAGAAGGGAAAGGATCTTCCATTATGCCACTAAATCGAAATGTAACTCTATTTATAGCAATATTGGATAAAGCGAATTAATTCTTAATGACCATTAATAAATATATTCAAAAATTCTGTCTAAATAATTAGCTTGAAGGTTCCTTTTAACAAACTCAGTTTAATTGGTAGAGAATTTGAATATATCCAAGATGCAATTTCTCATGGGCATGTATCCGGTGATGGTATTTATACAAAAAAATGTACTTCTTTATTGGAAGTTGAGTTGGATGTAAAAAAAGTACTTCTTACTACATCGTGCACTCACGCATTGGAGATGGCAGCAATTCTTTTAGGTATCCAGTCAGGTGATGAAATCATTGTACCTTCATTCACATTTGCATCAACGGTAAATGCTTTTGTTTTACGAGGCGCAAAACCTGTTTTTATTGATATTCGCCCAGATACGTTGAATATGGATGAAAATAAACTGGAAGAATTGATTACGGAAAAAACAAAGGCAATAATCCCGGTTCACTATGCAGGTGTGAGCTGTGAAATGGATATAATTATAAATATTGCCAATAAATATGATATTCCCGTAATTGAAGATAATGCCCACGGTTTGTTTGGAAAATATAAAGACAGATATTTAGGTACTTTCGGGACATTTTCAACCCAGAGTTTCCACGAAACAAAGAACTACTCCTGCGGCGAAGGAGGTGCCTTGCTGATCAATGATGAAAACTACGTTGAAAGAGCAGAAATAATTCGTGAGAAGGGAACGAACCGGACCAAGTTTATTCGTGGTGAGATTGATAAATACACTTGGGTAGATATTGGTTCATCATTCCTACCATCAGATATGCTAGCAGCATTCCTTTATGCACAATTAGAAAAACGTGAATTGATACAGGCTAAGCGGAAAATGATATGGGACCATTATTTTGCTAATTTGGATGCTTGGGCAAATGAAAATGATATTAGACTACCATCCATTCCTGAAAACTGTGAGCATCCATACCATATGTTCTATCTACTAATATCGACACATGAAAAGCGCACAATATTCATTCAGCATCTGAAAAAAAATGGTATTATGGCAGTTTTTCATTATTTACCACTACACTTATCTGAAATGGGAAAAAAGTTTGGTGGAAAAGTAGGGGATTGTCCAGTGGCTGAAAATATTAGTGATCGTTTAGTAAGATTGCCTTTTTATAATGATTTAAATATTGAAGATTTGAATTTTAATTACTTTTATGACTTTTAGGGTAAAACTCCTTTATTTATTCAAGAAAAAAATGGAAAGGACTGAAAATATTTTTAGTGCTGGTGTGTGGCAGCATCACTTAAAAGATTTGGAGCTGCCAATTAAGAGTGATAAAAATAATGATATTTTATCATCAATCATTATTCAACCGGGAGATTCAGTTGAAGTTATGTCAGATTCAATTCTTGTTTTTAATCTGGAGAAATCTGAAAACATTAAATATGGTGATCTGGTCGGTTCTATAATTATTAATAGAAATGCAATAAATCTAATCAAAGGGGAAAATATTTGGGATGTATTTGCGGAGTTTCATGACGCTAATATTAATGAGAATAAAGTATTCCACAGCTGGTATCATAAACCACTTGTGTCGGGATCTATCAAATATGAGGGATCGTATTTCCATCATACTGCTAATCTTTATACAATGAATACTCATTATTCACCTGAAGTAATAAAAGTGATTAATAATTCTGGTAAATCAAATATTCGTTTCTGGACAAGTAATTAATAAGTGTTACTAAGGTATTCTAGACTAATTCGAATTAATAATTGGACTAAAAATTTAATTATATTTTCACCTTTATTTTTTGCTGGAAAAATCAGCAATGTAGTTCTCCTTCAGCAAACTTTGATTTCATGTATTTCCTTTTCATTTTTAACCAGTTTCATTTATATCCTGAACGATTATATGGATCTTGAGCATGATCGTGCTCACCCGTCCAAAAAAAATAGGCCCTTAGCCTCGGGTAAAGTCCCAATTGCCCACGCTGGAGCAATGGCGATCGTTTTACTTATCGTTGGTTTGGGTATCATTTTCCAATTATCAATTGATACATTTTATGTCTCTTTGTCCTATGTAGTTACCATGGTTGCCTATTGCCTGGTGTTTCGAAAAATGGCTCTGGTTGATATTGGAATTATTGCCACTGGTTTTGTCATCCGTCTTTATGTAGGCAGCACTGTGACAGGAATTCCCAATTCCATGTGGATCATTATTATGACCTTCATGCTTGCTCTTTTTATTACCCTTGCCAAGCGCAGGGATGACCTAACGAGGTTGGCTATTAATGAGGAGAATACAAGAGAGTCCTTAAATGAGTATAATATAACTCTGGTGGATAGTCTTATCATTGTGCTGGTTCCGATTATCATCGTTTCATATATACTTTATTGTACCGCAGATGAAAATATTACCAGGGTTGGAAATAATCTTTATCTGACGTCAGTCTTTGTCTTTTTTGGATTTATGAGGTATCTCCAACTGATTTTTGTGAAAAAACTGGGAGGTGACCCGATGGAACTCTTATTTCGTGATTCGGGGATTCAATTAATACTGTTATTTTGGATCTCATCCTTTGCTTGGATACTTTATTTCTAATGGGCACTTACATCTCTTGGTAAAAAATAATAATATTTCTGGCTGGGGGAATTTCCCTAGGATAGTAGGGAAAATATCAAAAGCATCAACCAGAGAACAATTAATAGAGAATTTAAATGACCATGATACTATTATTCCTTTTGGAAATGGACGAAGTTATGGTGATAGTGCCCTGAATGATCATATGGTACAATACGATAATCCGGAAATTTCGATTGAATTTGACCAAGAACTCGGCATAGTACAGGTAAGCGCTGCTAACCAGATAGGAGATTTGATAGATTATATTCTTCCCTTTGGTTGGTTTCCACCCGTTGTGCCTGGTACAAAGTTTGTCACCATTGGCGGTGCGATTGCTGCGGATATCCATGGGAAAAATCACCATGTAGATGGCTGTTTCAGCCAGCACATCATCTCCATTGATCTCATGTTGCAAAACGGGGATATAGTTCAATGCTCCCACCAGGAAAACTCTGATCTGTTTAAAGCTACGTGCGGCGGTATGGGTTTAACGGGGGTGATATTAAATGCCACAATCAAAATGATACAGGTTCAATCCAGGTTCATTGAACAAATTTCCTATAAAGCCCAAAATATTGATGAATTATTTTCTCATTTTCATAGATACGATTCTAAGCGCTATTCTGTAGCCTGGCTTGACTGTACATCAAAGGGAAACAAATTGGGACGGGGCGTATTAATTACGGGTGAATTTTTAAAGAATGGGGCATTTAGCGCATACAATAGGGGTAATCATTCGAGACTGAATATCCCGTTTTTTCTTCCTTCATGGCTCATTAATCATCTTTCACTTAAAATATTTAATACATTGTATTATCATCTATCTGGTTTTAATGAACGAAAAAAAGTGGTTGTGGATTTAAACAGATTCTTTTTTCCTTTAGATCAAATACTTAATTGGAATAGGCTTTATGGAAAATCAGGATTTTTACAATATCAATTTGTATTGCCACTAAAAAAAAGTAAAGAGGGAATGGGAAAAATATTAAACATAATTTCAGAATCCGGGCAAGGATCACCATTGGCTGTTCTAAAATTATTTGGGCCAAGAAATGAAAATTATCTTTCGTTTCCCATGGAAGGGTTTACACTCGCTTTGGATTTTAAAAATCAGCCTGCATTGTTCCCGTTATTGGACGAATTGGATAAAATTGTATTAGAATATAATGGAAAAACCTATCTTGCAAAGGATGCTCGAATGCAAAGAAAACACTTTGAAACTATGTATGTAAGATATCGGGAGTTTACGGAAATCAGAAAAAAATATGGTATGAATAAAAAGTTTAATTCTTTACAATCCAAAAGGTTAGGACTTTAATTGGATCCAATCTTATTTCTTGGCGCAAAAAGCGATATTGCGAAAGCCACTGCTAAAGTTTATGCTGAAAATGGCTATGATTTATACTTAGCAGGCAGAAATGTAAAAATAGAATTAATGGATTTTAGTATAGAAATCAGTCAGAAATATGATTGTCAGGTTGATTTATTTGAACTTGATATTCTGGAATTTGAATCACACCTGTTATTTTTTGAATTACTTCCCCATAAACCAAAAGGAGTTTTGTGTTTTATTGGATACCTTGGTAACCAGAAAAACAGTGAATCAGAATTACTAGAAACGAAAAAAATTATTGATATTAACTTTACCGGAATTATAAGTCTTCTCAATATTTTTGCTAATTATTTTGAAAAAATAGAATCAGGATTTATTGTTGGCATAAGCAGTGTAGCGGGAGAGAGAGGACGCAAAAGTAACTATATTTATGGATCGGCAAAAGCTGGATTAACCAATTATTTATCAGGTTTACGAAATAGACTTGCTGATAAAAATATAAATGTTCTTACTATTATCCCAGGATTCGTAGATACGAATATGACTAAAGAAATTGAATTACCACCTTTATTGACTTCTACACCAGAGAGTGTAGCGAGACATATCTTCAAGTCACAACAAAATCGGAAAAATATTATTTATACAAAAAAAATATGGCGTTGGATAATGCTTATTTTGAAAGCGATTCCTGAGCGGCAGTTCAAAAAAATGAGTCTTTAAGTAGACTTTGCAAATAAATTTATAAGTTATGAAAACCAAGTTTTTTCAATTTAAATCATATTACGAAGATTGGAATATTCATTTTTGGTCACTGGGGTTATTAATCATTATTGCACTTTTTCTTAGTCTTCTATCTATTGAGAAAGGAGAACAACATGTTGATGTATACCAAGTAATGGGCGTTTTTGATTGGTCTTGGGCGCAATTAATGAAAGAATTTTTTACAAACCCTTCAGGTGTATATGGTGGCTTTCAGGCACCTCTCTATTTCATTTTAGCAAAATTATATGGATCAATGTTTTGTTCAGATTTGATATGCCTAACAATATTTTCTGTTATTGGGTTTGTACTAATAGTCACAGTATCTTGGTTTTCTTACCCTATTATAACAGGAAATAATAATCATTTATTCAGGTTTTTATTTACCTTATTAATCGCAATTTCACCTGTTTTTATATGGTGGGCTCAAACTGCAAAATATAACATTTGGTTTACACTTATTTCAGTATTGACTCTAGTTGCAGGAATGTCCTTTATTCACAAAAAGGACTTCCCTAGAATGTTTCTTTTCAGCATCGTGGCTGCTGCAACTATTTATACCCATTACTATGGAGTAATTATAGTTTTTTCAATGTGTTTTATTAAAATGATTATAGCAGTTTATCAAAGAAATTTATCGTTCGTATTGCACATAGTATATTCTAGCTTAATCATGATAGTCCTTTTAGCTCCATTATTACCAAATTTATTTCAGGCCATTATATTGCGTATGAATGAAGGCTATCATTTTGTTAATGGGTCTACAAGCTTTTCAAGTATATGTCGTGGAATATTAATTGAATGGTTCTTTGGATACGGTTTGATATTCTTTAAAAGTGAAGGTCTTTTAATTGCAGAAGCATACAACAGCATTGTAAATGGTCAGATCACTAACGCAATAACTTTACTAATAGAAGTAAAGTTATTTATTATAGCCATTGTCACTTTTTTATTATTATCCGGCCAAGCTATTTATCAGATTACCAAAAGACATCTACTGCAAATTAAATCAGTATATATATTAGGTGTTCCATTATTATCAATCGTAATAAGTGAAATCATTGGGCTATCTTTTAGATTTAGTTATATAGGAATGGGAACATTTTGCTTAATTGGATTTTTCTTTATGGGACTTCCTTATTATAAAAAAAATATAATTCCTTTAGCACTATTGATTGTAACATTATCATTATATGGAGTCTCTTTAACAAATTACTACAAGAATATGCATTTAAGGTATCCAGGAATGTGGCTTGTATCTGAATACATTAATAATCATCTTCCAAATTCTAATAATATTATTATTCATAAATGGATAACGGACAATCGTGGTACAGATCAAGAATACAAATTATCATCAAAACATTTCTACACATATATCACTTCCATATCGGAAATCAAGTTTCCAAAAAAAGGAAAAACAGTTGTCTTCTTAGCAGGTCGCCCGAATGACTTGATAAACAATTTTGAACAGATAATTCAAAAAAGAGAAGCAATACAGTTTAGATTGCTAAATACATGGCAATCAATGGAGCTAGCGGAACGTAGTATTATTGCAATAGAGGTTGTGATTTAAAGTATGAAATTTGTATTAAAATATATTTCAGAATACTTGAATTCGGCTTTAGGAATTGTTAAAACAAAATAAAAAATTATTTCTTTGGACTTCTTCATACTTACCTATTATCGGTGGTTTGGAAAATGCATCAAAAGAATTTGCTTTGCATATGAAAAAACAAGGGTGGGATGTTCATATAATTACAAACAGGTACCCTAGATCTCTGCCAGGGCAGGAATATTTGGATGGCATCAAAATAGTTCGTTATTTATTTTTTCACAGTCCTTTGAATTATATTAGAAATCGTAGGCCGGATTTATTTTTTGCATGGTTAATTATGAAACCAGTAACGCTAATCAAATTAATAGTTCATTTCTTTCGAACCCGTCCAGATGTGGTGAATCTTCATTTTCCGGATCATCAATTATTTGAATGTAATTTTCTTAAGTATTTATTTCGATTCAAACTTGTTATATCTCTACATGGTAACGAAGTTGAAAGAATGGGTATTCTCAAAAAAAGAACTCTGAGATACTATTTCTATGAAAAATTATTCAAATCAACCATATTGATAACTGGATGTTCTAAATATTTGCTCGATGAATTCCAAAAGATATTCCCCCAAATAGAGTCTGGGAAATATTTAACTATACATAATGGAGTAGGTAAACTCCATTTGACCCAAAATGTAACAGAAAACAAGAATAATCATATTTTTACTGCTGCGCGTTTTGTACCTAAGAAGGGTTTTGAATTACTTATTGAAGCTTTTCAGAAAAAGACTGACGATATTTTACTCATTGCTGGTGGTAATAAAAAAGAATTAGAAGAATTAGGATTTGAAATAAAAAATGGTATTTCCCTTCTAGGGAGATTAAGCCCTGTTGAAATGGCAACACAATTAGCGGAAAGTAAAATAACTGTTATCCCATCAATAATTGAGCCCTATGGAATTATAGTGGCAGAAGCTATATGTTGTGGAAGCCCTGTTGTTGCAACAAATGTAGGTGGGATTTCTGAAGTAATTGCATTAGCGAAAAAAAATCTGAATTCAATAGAGCAAGGAGTATTTGATGGATGGGTTAAGCTAGTTGATCCGGAAGCTGCAGCAATAAGAGTTGGAATAGATATTTTGCTGAAAAATCATAAGGGATTAGAAGAATACATTAAACTGGTTCCGAAAGTTCGGAAACAGTTTTCTTGGTCAAAAAGACTGAATCAATATCACAGTTTATTAGCTGAATCCTGAAATATGTTTTTTAAGATATTTACGATTGGGATTGCAAGACTATTGAAGTTGGTTTATGGTTACGAGGCTATCAACTTGTTATTAAGGATCATGCCGTCTTACTTAACTATTATTATTCTAAGGCATTTTGGTGCTATGATTGGGACTGACGTTCGCATCCAAGCACCATTTTTGATTCATAACGCAGACCAGACAGAACCCATTTATACGAATTTGGCGATTGGTAATGATTGTTATATAGGTCGAGGCTGTTTATTTGACTTGATGGGAAAAATCTCAATCGGAAATAAAGTTACAATCTCACACCGTGCAGTTTTGAACACGCATACTCATGCCGGAATGAGCCCTCTGAGAAATAAGCAGTTAAAAGTGTCAAAAGGAGATATCAAAATCTTGGATGGTGCTTATTTAGGAAGTAATGTAACCGTTTTAGAATGTGTTACCATTGGTTCAAATTCCATTATTGGGGCATCATCTCTTGTAAACAAAGATTTACCGGGGGGAATTATTGGTTTCGGTATCCCATGTAAGGTGCAGAAGGAAATAAACAATGATAATTGATTTATTAGTTATTGGTTTTACCTTAGTTGGAATTTGGTCCATCCTATTTACAAATAATGGTCTTGAGAAATCATTACAATGGATAATTTTCGCTTTCATCTTGGGGTATAGAACGTTTGAACCAATTCCTGGCTTAAAACTTCACCCTATTGAAATATTTATTTGTGCCAGCATTCTTAGAATAATAGTGACCAGTCCGCCCAAATACTCAAAAATACCAGTTAATATTTCTATTTTAAGTATTTTCTTTTTTACATATTTCATTATTGATTGTCTTACTAGATATAATAAAAATGTACTATTAGAGTTCAAAAATGGGATTTTGCTCTTTATAATATTCTTTGTGGTTCAACATATTCAGATTAGAAAAGTTTATATTATCAAATTGTTGAAGAGTTATTTATTTTCGGCTTCAATAATTTCAACCCTAGGTATTCTTGAATTATTATTTCCGTCAATGGTTGCTGCAGTATTTGGTTACCATAACGAATCTGCATTCTTTGGCGAAAGCATATTCTTTTCTCGACTAGCATTCCTTTTTTGGGGATCACACTTGGCAGCGAACTTAATTCCACCGATATTTCCCATGCTACTACTGCTGAAAGTGGAGAGAGACCCAATTGCCAATAACAATTATTTTTTAACCCTTTTAATTATAGTCAATCTTTTTGCCATTTATTTATCTGGCAACAGGATATCCTGGCTGATAATGACAATTTTTCTTATTGCTACAATTTTCCAGTACAAACGCTATTTACTACCTAAAATGAAAAGCTACATGTTATTGGTAACGATATCCTTTGTCGCATATATTTATTCTCAGCCAGTTGAGGGCCGATATATCTCTACATTCAAGGCATTTACGGGACAGATAGATGCTCGCTATGATTCAAGCGGGGGCGTAAGATTAGCCCGCGCCCAGATAGCCATTAAATCAATAGTGTCAGATCCTCTTGGTACTGGTTGGGCCAATCAAGGTTGGATTCACAGCGATATTCTTCAGGTTGCTGCAAGCATTGGCATCATTCCTGGAATTATTTTTATTTTAGCACCAATAATCCTTTTAATAAGAATATATAGAATGTATTTAAGATGTAATTCAGAACAAAAAACATTATTATTCGTATTCTGTTGTTTATTGATATTTATTATTATTTCTTTAAGTTTAAATGGAAACTTTTTTTTAGTCCAGTGTGGTGTCCCATTATTTCTATTTTGGGCCT
>Ga0209709_10005373_pt1 | contig 10094 bp, 10 predicted proteins | sample ArcticOcean_MG_C_2_FD_187435 | JGI IMG/M metagenome (GOLD analysis project Ga0209709, IMG submission 187435) | Marine microbial communities from western Arctic Ocean - ArcticOcean_MG_CB4_136 (SPAdes) (version 2) | ecosystem: Environmental > Aquatic > Marine > Oceanic | place: Arctic Ocean...
TTTGGTATCGACAAGCAATTGCATGAACACGATCGTATTGTTGGCCCGCTAGGAGGCTTATGGTTACTGTTGGCGAGCATACCGCTGTTTCTGTTTACCCCCGATGGCATTGCTTCGGACAATCCTGTGCTCGCCAGTGTCCGACAGGGGCTTAAGGACGTTGTTAACACCGTCAAACAGCTAAAACACTATTCCAATATCGCGACTTATCTGCTGGCACGGATGTTTTTTAATGACGGCATGGCGGGTGTGCTTGTATTCAATGGGGTTTACGCGTCCGGCACATTTGGCTGGGATACCATTGGGTTATTGCTACTGGGTATATTCACCAGTACCTCTGCAATGGTAGGCGCCTATTTGGGAGGGCTTGTAGACGACAAGCTGGGGTCGATTAAGACATTAAAGATTGCCATTGGTATGACGACGTTGATTTTGATTGGTCTAGTCTCGATGCAACCAGATAGCATTTTCTTTGTTATACCGGTAAGCACTGAGCCGGTTTGGTCCTCACCTTATTTTAATACGATCGCCGAAATTATTTACTTGTTGATGTTTCAGGTTTTCGCGTTATTTTTTGTGACGGGTTTGTCAGCTTCTCGAACGCTCATGGCAAAAATATCGCCACCGGAAATGGCGACCCAATTCTTTGCGCTATATAGTTTAAGTGGCACAGTCACCGCGTTCCTTGCGCCATTGCTAGTGGGTACAACGACCGCATTTTTCCAATCACAGCGAGCAGGCTTTGCATCCTTGATATTACTGATGGTGATTGGTGCAGTGATGCTATTTCTTGTAAAAGAAGAACGCTCGACGGTTGCGCCAGATTGAGCTCACGACTACTTACCTTTCCTCGTTACAGAAAGCCATACAACATAGATCACCATACAACGGGTACTGCCAAATTAACCCGGAAATAGATGAGCAGCCCCATCAAATCATTTTCAAATTGCCACTGCCTTTTCCCAAGACGCAAAGGCGCGCCAAAGGCACGCCGTCGAAAATATTGATAATTCCCAGCTGACACCAAGTGACGCACTATATTGAATAGATTGCACACCGAGGTATGGGCACCTGAAAACCCTGGCGTTTGTAAATTTACGGCTGGCTCATGGTCCAAATTCTGGAGGACCGGGAGTTAACTTGTGAGTACCTACCGCCAGGCAGGGGTGCCGATGGGCGTTACGTTTCGGTATTCACAGATGCCGCGTCACACATCTTAGTCGATGCGCGGATCAACCAAAATTTTAACCTGTGCTGGTTTGTTTGCGAGTTCAACAAAAGCCTCTTGCATGCCCCGCAAACCGACGGTTTTGGTATGTAACGTTTCGGTCTGAATGCGCCCGTCTACGACCAGGCCCTGGGCAATTTCGAAGTCTTCATTGAGATAAGCAATGGAGCTGGTGAGATTGACCTCTTTGATCAGCCATACCGCACCGTAGATTTCAGACGCCCCGTTCGGTACGCCAACCAATGACACCTTGCCACCTCGACGGACCAAATCCACCGAGGTCTGGATAGTGGCAGCGATACCCGCGCATTCAAACACCACATCCGCACCCACCTGACCTAGCGCCGCGTTTATGACTTCAGCGCTGTTTTCGGTGCGTGGGTCGATTAATAAATTGGCGCCCAGTGACTCGCCTAGCTGGCGGCGTAAAGGCTCCGGCTCGATTAGCGTCAAGTGTCCAGCACCAGCGGCTTTAGCCGCTTGCAGGGTCAACAGGCCAATAGGACCACCACCGATCACCACCACCGACTCGCCCAAGCGAATGCCGGTTCGACGTACCGCGTGCACGGCGACGGTCACCGGTTCCAATATAGCGGCCTGGGTATCACTCAGGCTGGGAGCAACTGTGTAAAGACGATCTAAGGCAAAGCATATAGACGGTGCAAACCCACCATGTGGCGCGCTGTTAGGGTGCATACCCGTGGCACCAGCAAAAACAGTCTCGCAGTGGCTCGCATCGCCGCGTTGGCAGCTAGGGCAATTGCCGCAAGCGGTAGCAACGCCAATGGCAACTCGATCGCCTTCTCGAATGTTATGGCTGTTGTCGCTACTACTCATTGCGGCAACTGACCCCACCCATTCATGGCCGCAGATGGATGGATTGTAGGGTTCACCTGACAAAAAAGCGTGAAGATCGGTACCGCAAATGCCGCAGTAGGCAATATCAACGACCGCTTTACCTTTATCGGGTTGCGGAGCTGGGAACTCTTCAAGGGTTACCGCATTTTTGCCGGTAACCAGTGCTACTTGGATCGAGTCAGTAGTCATGTGGAAGCCTGTTGCATTTGAACTGAAGAATAGTAGGGCTGATGGTTGTAGTGGTCAACTATTTCCGGGCATGGGTTTACGTATCTTCTGTGCCTTGCCAGGTGGCGAGCCACCGTTATGGCCATGCGGCCGTCGCCCGACTGGACCGCATCAACACAATGGTGAATCACCACGAAACAAGGCCGAGCAGATCCACTCGAAATCCTCTAATTCAGGGACCAAGATACTTGATCGCTACTGGTTACAAATTTAATAATAGAATCGGGGGTATGTTGTAAAGTTACCAATCCATAAATGAGTTCGAGTTCAACGCCTTCCTGGAAGGCAATGAAGAATTTTCATTTTGATACTTTTGAAGTACCGCTAACTGAAGTTTGAAATAGCGCGTGATACAGGATGGTTAACTCGTCGCTATATTGAATCGCAAACCTTAAGATAGATTGCGCCTCAGCATATTGAGATAAGGTTTGTTGACAAATAAGAGGACTTTTAATCATTAACCACGAAAAACAAAAGTTTCAGAACGTAGAGTTCATTTCCCTCGAAGAAGCAGCCGCCATGACATGCGGAACAAGGGTTACTTTCCTACCGGGGATGCAAGCGTTGTATTCAGAGGCGCTTAAAAACATCTGTTTTGTCAAAAAAGTACCATTAATTAGGGCGCTTCACCCGTTTATGGGCGTAGACCAGAAAACTGGGGAGGATCGACAGGCAAAACTGTACGAACTTACTAGTCAGACGGGGTTGCCCACAATGTTCCATGACGAGGAACAGCCAAGAAACGTCTGGATCGAACAACTTGCCCTGGCTGAAAAAATCGGGGCAACAGATAGCTTAGCGTTGATTCCTGATAGTTTTAAACTCAGAGCAGAGATGTTTGGTCTTTGTGCGATTGTCTTGGCAGAGGATGGCATTGTTTGGAATATGAGAATTCTGAATGACAACCCATTGGCACGTAAGTACGGATATAGTGAGGCAGCTAGTTCCGATGCTCTGAGTAAGATCGCTGATGGCATTACTTTGCTAGATAGCCGGCTTGAAGCACAAGCAGACCACGGATCGCGCTATCTCGTTGGTGATACCCTGACGGCTGCCGACCTATATTGGGCCACTATGAGCATGGCATTGGTTCCCGCACCACCCGAGATCATGCCCAGGACTCAGCAAAACAAAGGATTGTTAGCTTGGTTCGAACAGAATTCAAAAGTTCCGGAGATTGCCGCCGCACTCACGGAAAGAATCGAAGATCACCAGCGATATATTCTGAAGACATACTGCGAGACTCCAGCGGTTTTGGGCGGTGATCCGGTAGAGTAGGTTGCTCATGAAAGGCTCATCCCCATTCGATACTCCGGGGGGACACCGAATGCTGCAGGTTTGGGTGCCCTTGTGTCCGCCAGCAGTTCGAGGCCAACTGCACGATAAAATTCAACTGCTGGGTTATCAGACATCACGTCGAGCTGGAATTTTGCGTAGCCCTGATCCCTTGCCTTGTTGATCGCGTTATCGATGAGGTGGAAGCCAATTCGCTTACCGCGATACTCGGGTTTCACAGCAATCGCATGGATATAGTAGGTGTCGGCGTCGATGACAGGATTGAGCCAGCTGGCATGATCAGCTCGTTCCAGCAAGCCGTAGAAGTCTTGTTTCGAAACATCTCCCCGTTCTATCAGGTTTTTCCATAGTGGTGCCAGCGCGTGCTGGCGGGTTTTGTACTCGGTACCTCGCATGCCGATCTCAATGCCCATCAAAGCACCGTCTTCAATAGCGAGTGAAGTCGCATCTGCACCGAACAGGGTGCCATCCATGGGCCAGGAACCGAGTACAGCGTGATCAAATACCTCGCGGGTACCAAACTGGTACTCGTAGCTTACCGGTCCGGTACTCCAGACGAGTTCAGGTATTTCAGCGGCATAAACTTCTCTCACGTCTCGGGTTGCTTCAATGATTTCCATATTGCTAGTACCGTTGTCCAGGATTTTTCGATATTATTGGTCAATGACTAAAACTAGTCAATGACCAAATATGCCAAAAAAGAGAAACTCTGAATTGGGGTCGCTGGCGCGAACCCCAAAGGGCAATTCAACCTGCGATCGAATCGTTGCGGCGGCGCGCAAGAAACTTGTCGAGAACGGGGTTGATGGGTTCTCCCTGCGGGAACTCGCTACCTCACTGGATTTGAAGCTGAGCAATGTGCAGTACTACTTCAAGACCAGAGAAGCACTTCTCTTGCACGTGTTTGAACGTGAGGCTGCAGCTGATGTGGCCGTCATCGAGGCAAAGCGGGCATCAGGCAGCGAACGGGAGGCCTTTCGAGCGATCGTAAGAGAGCTGGTCATTCGCTGGCGTGGAGACAGCGGTATCCTCATGTCTACGCTGGGTACAATTTCCCTGCATCATAAGGAGTTTCGTGGCCTGTACCGCTCTATCTACAAGGCCTTCTACAGGGCGCTGGAGGCACCTGTTCGCGGCATGAATAACGAACTCGATGATGATGAGGTAAGACTACGGGTACGCCTGGTGACGGCCCTGGTTGATGGGTCACCGATGCAGACCCGTGTGGGTGATCTGCAGATATTTCTTGACCGGGTTCAGGACCAGGCTGAACAGATCGCGCGCTCGTAGTGCTACGTGCCTCTTCTTTAATAGACGGTTGTGAACGCTAGAACAAAAGTGACCGGGTTTATGAATTAGTGGTACTGACAAGTTAACCATTTTGAGATTCAGAAGTGGGAGTACTCTGCCTATTTCTGCATCAAATTGCGCTCGAAATGGAGCCAGCGGTCCGTGATAATCGTGTCACCGCAACTATTTTGTAGCTCCAGCCCACGGGTATGAGTTAACTTGTCAGTACCGCCAGGAGTGGTGTTGGTAGTCCTTATCTTTGAATCCAGGTTTTACTTTGGCTTATAAGAAAGCCTAACAACTGGTACTAAACCAAGCTCAATTTCTATCCGGGCAAAGCTCATTCCATCAATAACAATTTTTTGTTGGAGGTCAGTTGCTTTTAATAAGGCTTTAAAAAGAGCGTAACCAACCGCGTTCCCTTCAAGATCAGTTAATGACTGCTCTGTATTTTCGACAGGCATTTCGTCTACAGTGAAATGAGGGATCAACTTCGGTAGAACGCCAACCTCAATTTCAAGCTCATTCATGGTGTAGCCAGCTTTAGCAAGATGAGGCAGTGTGTCGTTAAGATCGTTGACAACAGCTAAGATTGCGTCACCAACCTTACCGGAAGGGTCGCCTACTTTATCTTTAACGTCAGCCGCTGCTTGCTTAGCTATATCAATAAGGTTACCAAATGCCATAGCGATAGCTCTTTTAAATTACGCTGATCACCATTGTGACATAAAAGCAGCGTTCCTAAATGGCCAGTAGGGGCCTAACTACGCACTCACACTTAATAAATGCCCATGTATCCTTCGTTGCAGCTGCTAGGTGGTTTAGCTTGAGAGGAAATCATGCAGCGCGCACATTCTTGTACTTCGTCCCGACAAGGCTCGCTTCCATCAAGGAAGGCGCTGCAGGGAGGGTAAGGGGGAAGTGTCTCTTAGCAATCAGGCCTATGGGCTGCCATATGGGCAGACGTTACACAATTGGCTAGCGACCACACGTTGCTTCTGCCAGATCATCAAACCGTCGCCTTGCTAAAGATCATTTTCCACTAAACTTGAAAAAACAATCGAATTGAGCGACATTTTACCCCTCCAAGCACCGACGACCCATTAACTACATGCCAGGATATTCATGACTAGCGAACGCGAACGCCTACACAATATGTTCCCTGATCTCGACTTTGATCCCCAGGAGCTGCGAGAGAAATATCGCTCTGAACGCGACAAACGGGTTCGAGAGGATGGTGAAGATCAATACATTGAGGCAGCATCAGAATTCTCTAATTATGCGGACACTGATCCATACGTCGAAGACAACAAACGGGAACCCGTTGATCTCACGATTGATGTCGCCATTATTGGTGCTGGTTTTAGCGGTCTGATGACAGCTGCGCGGCTCAAGGAAAGAGGTGTCACTGATTTTCAGATCATAGAGTCTGGCGGTGACTTTGGTGGTACCTGGTACTGGAACCGCTACCCTGGCGCACAGTGCGACATTGAATCCTACTGTTATTTGCCCTTGCTGGATGAAACTGACTACATGCCCAAGGAGAAGTATTCCTACGCGCCGGAAATCTTTGAGCACACTCAGCGGGTTGGAGAGTATTTCGGACTCTATGACAATGCACTGTTTCAAACTCGGGTCACAGAAATCCGTTGGCTTGAGGACGAGCAGGTATGGCAGGTGGCAACGCATCGCAATGACAGTATCAAGGCGCGCTTTGTCATTCAGGCTACCGGGCCTGCAAACCGCCCTAAATTACCTGGTATTCCAGGTATCAAGAAGTTTAAGGGTCACACCTTTCATACTTCCCGTTGGGACTACGAATACACGGGAGGCGATCATAAAGGCAACCTTACAAAGCTTCGCGACAAAAAAGTCGCCATTATCGGCACCGGGGCCACCGCAATTCAATGCGTTCCTTTTCTAGGTGCCGATGCAGAAAAACTTCAGGTGTTTCAACGTACGCCATCCCCGGTCGACTTGCGCGGCAACAAACCAACAGATGAGGCATGGTATCAATCACTGCAACCAGGATGGCAACGTGAGCGACGTGAAAATTTCGCAGCCGTTTTATACGGCCAGGAATTGAATAACGACCTGGTGAATGATGGCTGGACGGATATTGCAAAGCGTATAGGCCTGTCTCTGATGAACCGTAAACCAGACTCCGGTGATTTGGACATGGAAGAAATTATGCTGCGGTCTGAAATCGCCGACTTCGAGAAGATGAACGAAGTCAGGGCTCGATGTGATAGTGACTGCGACAACGAGGATGCCGCACAGAAACTTAAACCCTGGTATCGCCAGTTTTGCAAGCGACCAACATTCAATGATGAGTACCTCAACACCTTCGGGCGAGAAAACGTTGAACTAATTGATGTCAGTGGATCGAAGGGCGTTGAGGCAATTACTGAGAAGGGTATTGTTGCTAATGGCATTGAATATGAAGTGGACTGTATCATCTATTCCACCGGATTTGAGATCACGACTGCGGCCCATCGCCGAGTAGATTTCGACACTATAGGCAAAGACGGCACATCACTTTACGATCATTGGGGATCAGGGTTTCGCACACTGCACGGCTTAAGCTCAAGGGGCTTTCCTAATTGGTTCACCATCGGCATCAATCAAAATGGTTTGTCGCCTAACATGACCGCTATGTTTGACGACCAGGCAGTTCATGTCAGTTACATCATTGATGAGGTGATTAAACGCGGTAAGCAAGCGATTGAGGTCACAGAAGAAGGTGAACAACAATGGGTAGACCAGATTACGCAACTTGCAGGTATGGGTGCCGCATCTAGTTCTTTTTTGCAGGATTGCACGCCTGGTTACTATAACCGAGAGGGCCACCCGACTTCGGCTAACGCCCAGAACTCTCCTTACGTCCCAGGTATTACTGCCTTCAACAATGTCTTGCGACAATGGCGGGAACAAGGCGAACTTGACGGCATGGAGTTGAGTTAACGGCAGGTCAGGGCGGCAACCGATCTGATTCAATACTCAGACTTTCGATCGAAAAGCCCTGTTATAATTCCTATCCTCAAGCAGGCATATTCTGAAAGGAAGGCCAACATCGCCGCATCATGTTGACGCAAGACCAACAAAATACATTCCGCAAAGAAGGGCTCATCCGCTTGCAGGGTCTATTGCCTGTCGAGTACGTCAGTTCGAGCGCAGACCGCCTTTTCGCAATCTGTAAAAAGAGCAAGTCTTTTAACGATGGCCGGTGGGTGTTGGACGATCTAAAAGCCGCAAGACAACTTAGAAAGCAGCTTGCCAAGTCCAAAGCATTCGGTAGCTTGATGACGCCGATTCTCGACGGGGCGATTTGCGATCTGGTCAGTGGTCGACAGCTTCAGCCGAGAACTACTCGTCCGAACCTTCTATTTACGCTCCCTCAGAATTATGGGCATGAGAACAAGCTTGATTGGCACATAGATGTTAAACGCTTGCCAGGGATGAAACTTGCTGGAGTTCAATTGTTCGCGTTCCTTGAATCCGTTAGACCAGGTGGCGGTGGTCCGGTCGCAGTAACGGGCTCCCATCGTATCGAGACACGGGAGAACGTTCCGCGGGAGATCATTCGGAACCAATTGCGCTACCACTCTTTCTTTGCCGACATTCTCGACCATGCGCCAGAAGAGCGGGCAGACCTAGTCGGGAAAAGATCAAAGCTCGATGGAGTAGAACTCGCTGTTGTCGAACTCACCGGCGAACCAGGAGATGTTTACCTGATGGATTTGTGGGTACTACACACGCGATGGCCAAACTACAGTGATTCCTCCCGTGTGATGCTGACGCAACGATTCCTGCTCAAGGAAGCGTATGAACGCGTGGGCCCTAGAATAGGCTAGTCCTTAAGTGTCACTTTGAGTCGATAATCTACGCTGCTATTTTTGCACCAGTAGCCAAGTTTTTTTAAATCAGCTTCTAATGTATCTGGGCGGGAACTACTTAATATAGAACGCGGGCTAACCCTCCCCCGGGGGGGCAACTAGTCATCAAACAGGCATTTGAGTCCGTAGAAGCCTTGCCATGCGAATTCGTTCAGACGCAGTAGATATGTGACCTCTGGCCGATTTTAAGTGGGTATAGGTTTAGATAAAGGCGTTGGTCAAAGTGTTGGTCAAGGTGAGGGTGCAGATGTAGGTGAAGGCAAAGGCAAAGATACAGATAGGGGTCTGAGTCTTATTCGGATAAATTTTGACTTATTGTTCTCTTCCGAGAATCTTCTTAATCACACTCTGACGAAGTTGCTCCGGTGTTTCTTCGCCCTCGTAGTTCTTCAATCTGGTTCCCTATATCTATATAGCTACCGAGAATACACCCATTGATCTTCGGATTGCCTCAATTTGTAAGAGAGTAGTAAAACCGCCGACGTCTGAAGATCTCGACAAGATCACTTATTTGTCCTGCTCCTAATGATTGGTTCATGTGGTCTCTGCTTCTGCACTGTCCACGGTCTTCATGTCCTCCTCGACTGTGGCCGCCGCTCGAAAGAAAAAGAAGGCCGATAGGCCTAAGAACAAAAATTGCGGAGGAAACGGCGGATAAAAGTGAAAACCAAAACCGAACTATTATTGTCGGATTATCAGAAGTCTAGTACTTTCTTGGGACGAGAAAATGAACTAAGGAGCAAGATATGAGTTATACCTCTTTTTCGATTGGCAGTACTGGAAGAGCATGGGATGGGATCGAAGCAGGAACAGACGAATGGGCCGCATTACAAGCAAAGCAAATGCAAATCCTAGCAGATGCTGGAGCGGAAACCATTGCTGGTGGGTGGGCAACAGGCATCGGTAAATTCGTTAACATCAACACTTATCCCGATATCGAGTCATCCAAGAGAGTAATTGCGCGATTGGCTGCGGCACAGTTGTTTGAAGTTGAATCTTCCGGCCCCTTTATTCCGACCGAAGAAATGATGACCCTTATGACTTAATAAGTAAGCTATAGCTAGCCGTTCAGTCGGGCGGCTTTGTTAAACATGTTGGTGACGCCCGAGACACAGTGGTTAACTAGAAAAGTGCTTAGAGCCAGGGTTTAGCGTTACTGTCGCAGTAAATATGCAGTAAATAACGATCGACCAGTATGGGACGGAGGTTGAAGACCCCTAAAGCCTACTCTTAATGGTCGGGATGGCGAGAATTGAACTCACGACCCCTGCCTCCCGAATGCGTTTTTCACCTGTTTT
>Ga0209709_10005374_pt1 | contig 10094 bp, 8 predicted proteins | sample ArcticOcean_MG_C_2_FD_187435 | JGI IMG/M metagenome (GOLD analysis project Ga0209709, IMG submission 187435) | Marine microbial communities from western Arctic Ocean - ArcticOcean_MG_CB4_136 (SPAdes) (version 2) | ecosystem: Environmental > Aquatic > Marine > Oceanic | place: Arctic Ocean...
TAAAATTTTTTCAAAATTAGAAGTAATATATCATTGACAATACTTTGAATAGAAGGGAAGTTTGTGGAAATCAAACACAGTCCCCGCTACTGTAATTGTAGAATACTAGTTTTTTATTATCCATCTTTGTTTTTACAGGGAGAAGGTAAACTAAGTTGAAACTACATAAGTCAGGAGACCTTAATTCTAAGACAAACAATAAAAACACTTTCGGGAGAAAAGAATGGTTTTAATATATTATTATATTATTTTCAAGTTTCTTTCCGTCCTCAAATGGCGGAGAAATATTTTTGATTAGATGCATATTTTCTCTCTTCATATTTAAATTATTTTGGTGCGTTATACATGCACAAACAATTTTTATTAAGAGCTATAATAATCAACCTTTAGAGTTTGCCTATATTTTGAATACCTCAAATGGAAATTGGAGTATCTCAAATCAAAATGGGTTAGCCCCTATCCCGGATAAAACAAAATTTAATGACACCCTATTAGTTCAGAGATATGGTTATAAATCGATCTCTTTAAATTTTCAGAGTGATGATAATTTAATACTTCTAACGGCTCAACCATTAATTTTTGAAACTGTCGAAGTGGAAAGTAATAAAGGTTTTTCAGCATTTAATAAGATTAATATTTCGAAATCATCTGGTCTAGAAAATATTTCCCACAAAGAATATTTAGAACTATTACCTGGTGTGCAAATCAGAACTTTAGGCGGTCCTGGAAGCATCTCAACCGTCAGTTTAAATGGCGGACCAACATCTCAAACAAAGGTTACACTAAACGGCTTTGATCTTTCGAATATGCAAACTGGAGTAACTGACCTTTCACAACTGCCAAACGCTTTTATTGATGAAGCAAGAGTTATAACCTCTGGAAATAAATCGCTAGGGTCAGGATCACAAAATGGTATTTTAGAATTAAGTACTTGGAGACCTAATAACTCTTTTTCTCAATCAATCAGCTCTTTAAATAGCAAAAGCTCATATGCTAAGCTTGCCTGGCAGTCCAAATTATTACATACATCCATCATATTAGGTGAAAAAAATGATAAGGGTGATTTCTTAGTCTCTTGGAGAGATGAATCATTTAAAAGAGAAAATAATAAATTTAATCAGTCATATGCTTCTTTACAATTTAATGGGAGAATAAGTAATAAATTATTTTTTAAAGGGCTCAGCTTAATTACCAAACAGAAAAGAGGAGTTCCGGGCCAAGTATGGTCACCTTCAGAAGCTAAACATTTTGATAATCTTATAATTTACGCCTCTAGTTTAAATTGGATTTCAAGATTAGGTAAAGGTTCCCTCAAATACTTGAATCGTCGATCTTCTGATAATTACGAGAATCCCCAATATTCCATTGAAGATAAGAATAACTTAAAAAGCTCATCATTAACTATTTCAAACTCTATTTTTAGAACAAAAAATATGGTCGTAGATTTTTCGAGCAAAGCTCAAAACCAAATTCTAGAATCAGACCAAAAAACATATAAAAAGAATATAATAATAACAAATTTTAGGTTAGTGTATGAGTTGAGAAAAGGTATAGTTGTCACTCCCTCTTTTCAACATAATTTTTCAGAGAACTTTTTCAATCATACAACATATTCGTTTTTAGGTACTTATAGTTTTAAAAATAAAGTTTTTGATCAATTAGCATTATCCTCATCTTCTCATTTTAGACATCCAACATTTAACGATTTATATTGGCAGCCCGGAGGCAATCCTGATCTTCAACCTGAATTTGGCGATAATTATTCTCTTAGCATCAGTTTAAAACCAAACTATTTTGGTGCTTTTGATTTTATTTACTTCAATTCTATTACAGACGATTTGATACAATGGCTTCCAGTTGGGTCTTACTGGCAAGCAAAAAATGCGAATGATGTTAAAAGATATGGAATAAGTGGTAATTGGAGCAAGAATACTGAATATTTTCAAAGTCGATTTTCTTTCAGCCTTGTTGAATCTTTTTTTGGTAAAGATAAATTACCTCTTAGGTACTCGCCAAAATCAATTGGAACTATTTTTCTTGAAAAAAAAATTAGTAGTTTTACAATAAGTTTAAATACACACTTTTCTGCAGAAATGATATCAATGTATAGCTACCCAAAAGATAACATTATCCCTTCCAGTACTACCACATCCTTACATTCTTCAAAAACATTTAATTTTAAAAATTTCGAAGTAATAGGAATGCTATCTATTTTAAATATTTTTAATAACCAATACGAATCATCTAAGGGTTACCCTGAGCCAGGGAGGTCTATAGGATTCACAATCACACTAAATCAAAAAAGGAAATGAACATGAAAAAAAAAACTCTAATTACAACTTATACATTTATAATGTGCTGTCTTTTTGGGCAAACCATGACAACATATACACTCTGCGAAGGTAATTTTCAGACTCCAAATGCTAGCCTGTGGTCGATTAATTCCACCGGAAACTTGGATGGACCTATTCATTGGGATGAAAATTCAAATCCGCTAGGAGATACCGGGCAATCATTAACAATTCATGATAATAAACTTTTTATTGTTATGAATAATTCTCACACAATTGAAGTAATGAATCTAGCAGGAGGTGCACAATACTCTACCACTATCAACCTTCCTAGTGCTAGTCCAAGATATATGTTTGCTGAAGGTGATAAAGGGTACGTCACATCCTGGGGCTTGAACGCCATCTTAGTACTAGATTTAAATACTATGGAAAGCGTAGATACAATAGATGTAAATGGAATGCCTGAACATATAATTAATTATCAAGACTATTTGTATGTTTCAGTGCCTTCAAAAAGTGACTGGTCAACAAATAATCAAGTTTTAAAGATAAATAAAACAGATTATAATATAGATTTTACTTTCACGGTGGAGCCTGGTCCAACAATGATGACGCTTGATGACTCATCATTATACATTACATCATCATCGTATGACAGTGATTGGAATGGTTATGCAGGAATAACAAGAATTAACCTTTCTAATGATGAGGTGTTAAGATATAATGCTGGCCAGACCTCTAGTTATGGCACAGATATTTTTAAATATCAGAATAAAATTTATCATTTATTTGATGGGGGCGTTGTTCCATTAAATAATGACCTAACTCCTGATACGACTGGAAAAATTGGGAACTTCAGCTCTCTCCGTTCTGCATCTGCATATGGAGATCATTTATATTTTGGAATATCCGATTATGTCGCACCGGATACATTAATGGTAATAAATGGAAGTGGTGAATTGATAAATGATTATATTGTTGGTGCATTACCCGGATCATTTGCGTTTTACAATTATACTCAAACTTCAATTGAGAATGAAAGTATAATCCCAGAATATGCATCTATGAAAAATTTTCCAAACCCGTTTAATCCTCATACAAATATTCAATATACACTTAAAAAAACATCGCCATACAGATTATACATTTCTGATATTAATGGTAGGACTATTAAAGAATTTGAAATACAAGATTATAATAGTGGAACAAAAAATATTTCTTGGGATGCTAGTCTATTTTCTTCTGGAATATATTTTGCAGTATTGGAACAAGCAAATCAAACTACAGTTTTAAAATTAAGTTTAATTAAATAACTTAAACCCAATTATTTAAATGAAGTCATTTTATAAAATGAAGATTTTTTTATAAAATGACTTCATTCCATGACTAACTTTGTTACATATAACTTATTTGTAGATCATAATTAGGTAATAACGTTCAATCATGTTCTTATATCTTTAAAAAATTATTTGAACATTAAATTATATTTAATTAGAAAACTTCCACATAATTGAAAGGGTAGCAAGTCTACTCTCACTTGGAAAAAACTGGTTAAATACGATAGGATTATCACTATGGTTCTTGCCTAAAAAATCATAAACAATACTAAGTATATTAATCATTTCGTACTTTATTTCCATATTTTTCACAGTTGACATGACACTCAAACTAGGTACCCAAATATTTTTGAGTTGCTCTTCACCGGTAGCTTTTATAGGGAATTTTTCAACAGGACTTAAAGCATAGCCATATTGACGACCTAGATAACCATCCAAAGAAATAAAGTAGTTTAAAACCATAGACTTTGAAAACAAATTTAAATCACCACTTATTTTAATTTTCAACCTATCTCTAATTCCATCATAAACATATTTATCAGCATTTAACCTATCATAGGATATGTCAAATAGTAAATTTTTTGAGACCGAATAATTAAGATAACAAGACATCCACCAACTTGTGCCACCGCTTGGTAAGTCCTCATAATAAAAACTTCTACTATTTTTATAAATTGCTAAATTACATCCAAATCTAGATTTATTTAGTTGTAGCTCATTTTTTAAATTTAATTTATTCTTCACTTCAAATAAAAGAGTATCAACAATAGCAATATGAGCTGGCATAGTATTATGTTTTACGTTTATGGTAGAATAAATAGGTCCTATTCGAAATTTAGATTCTACACTTGAAATAATCTCTCCCTTATCTTCATATGGAGTAAAAGCAAGACTGTATTTAGAAACTTTATTTTTTATAAAAATACCTAACGTTTTCCAATTCTGTCTTTTGAAATATTCATGTCTAAAAGATCTGTCATTTATTTCAAATAAAAACCCAAAATCATATTTATTGCTTGTAATGAAAGATATCCCGCCTTCGATTTTTGTTCTAGTTAAATATTTCACACCATCAATGTAAGATGAAGAATGAAAACTGTCTAACCTTTGCAAAAAGTTGTGCATATTAATTACGACTTCAATACTATCATGTTTGAGCTCATATTTTATGCTTGAAGATGTAATTCTTGAATCCAGAAAAGATAAACTAGTTGAATCAAACAACCCATAATCCGAATTAAAATTCCCTAGGGATACTGTCACCTGGTCATTTTGCCTCTTTGCAAAATATGAGCCGGTGTAACTATATTGGATTGGGCTTATTAAGCCAGAACTATTACTATACTGGTTATAAATGCCCGCGAAGCTCTTCTTAAACGCATGCAAATTTATAAACCTATTCTTTTGATAATATTTTATTCCTATGTCCAGATTATCTAGAAAATAATCACCTTGGACATAATTAAAATAAGAATCAACATGTGCAGAATCTATTGAGAAAGAGTCAGATTGATCCTGAACATAATGTTTTTCTATTTGGGGGCCATACATGGAAGGATAATTCGAAAATGTTCCATCAAAAAAGATTCCTCTTGAAAACCAATCTTCATTCCATAAAATATCACCTTCAATTCGAATATGCCCCTGATGCTTAGAATAATCGTAAGATATATTATCTATACCATTTGCAAATAAAATACTAACTATAAACGTAATAATAATCCTTAACATCTAGATTAAATATATCTAAAATAAATTTAGAACATTAATACGAAAAGTAAGTTCAGAAATAAATACTATGAATATTCAAAAAGTTTCTTTCTCAAAGATATCCTATGATAAAGATGATGATATAAGAATTTTAAATGCCATTTTGTCAAAATGGTTTAGCGATCCAAAAACACTTCACTTCACAGCCCCTAATCATCAATATCCTTTTAAAATCAATAAATGGATTTCATTATCTTATAATGATCAAAATATCTATACTTATTGCGTGAAGTTAGATAGTTGGATTATAGGACACTTAAGTATAAAATTAAATATTGAAGAAAAGTCAGCACATCTATTTCATCTTATAATTGATAAAAAATGTAGAGACAAGGGGTACGAAGAAAAATTAGTTAAACATGTTGAGCAAGAATTAATAGATCAAGAAGGCGTTAACCTTTTCTCTATAAACTGCGTAAAAAAGGATGCATCAGCACTCGCGATATATCAATCCCTTGGCTATTCTATTGTTAAAGAGAAAAAATATATTAAAATGGTGAAAGATTTAAAATCAGAGAGAGCTCAAATGAGCGATTGAGAAATGAAATTATATTGATGAATTTATTTTTTTATAGGCTTAACAAACAACTGATGCACATGTCTTACTAATTCATAACCATGCTCCTTTACAATTTCATCTTGAAGCTGCTCAAGCTTTTCATTATAAAATTCTATAATTTTCCCAGTCTCAACGCAAATAATATGATCGTGATGCTCTTCATCAACCTTGTGCTCATACAACGCCCGACCATCACCTAGTTCCATTTTTCTAACTAAATTATTTTTTACTAAAACATCAATCGTACGATAAACAGTTGCCCTAGAAACATTAGTTGCATTTTTCTTTTTAATAATTAAATAAATTTCTTCGGCATCTCTGTGCTCTTTAGACTTTCTAATCTCATCCCATATTATCTGTCTTTGTTGAGTATAACGAAGGCCCTCTGATTTGAGGATACTTTTAAAAAAAGTGATATGATTCATAATGTTATTTTGAAGTGAATAATAAATTTACAGTTTTTTATAAAAAGATTTAAGTTTATAATTTTTTTAAATTTGCAAATTTTACGATGAGCTTTTTTCTAGTTCCATCATTAAAAACTACTCCGACTCGTTGATTCTCCCCAGTTCCACTCAGAGCCATAATTTTTCCTTCTCCAAAAATCGAGTGTTCAACATTATCACCAACTTGAAAATCATCAAAATCAGTAACAGTCCTCACCATTTGTGTAAGACCGTCTTTTTTTCTTTTACCTGCTACAAACTTTCTTGTCACTGCAGAGCTAAAACTTATTCTATCGAGAGCCTCTTCTGGTATTTCATTTATAAATCGACTTGGTAACCCATTCACAGTCTCAGCACCCATCCTACGCCTGTTTGTTGCATATAAAAGATAGACTTTTTCTTCAGCTCTAGTTAAAGCAACATAAAAAAGCCTTCTTTCTTCTTCTAGCTCACTTTTATCATCAAGAGATCTAAATAAAGGAAATAGTCCTTCATCCATACCAGCTATAAATACGACAGGAAACTCAAGTCCTTTTGAAGAATGAATTGTCATAAGAGTGACTCGATTATCTGTGTCATTCCAGTTATCAATATCTGTTTGAAGTGAAACGCCTTCTAAAAATTCACTTAACTCAGCATCCGGGTTACGAGCCGAGAACTCCTCTATACTTGTTAAAAGCTCTGCAACATTATCAAACCTATCTTTTGCCTCAGGCTCTTTAGAATCTTTGAAGTGTGACAGAATTCCTATTTCTTCAACTAAACTCCGCGCTAATTCGCTTGCACTCAATTTTTTTCTAAGATCATGATATTTAATAATAATATTATAAAACTTAAATAGCGCATCTGCTTGTTTACCTCTTATTTCCATATCCTTTGGATTTTTTAAAACATCAATAAATTCTATTTTATCTTTTTCTGCTTGCTGAACGCATTTATCAATTGTTTTGGCGCCAATTCCTCTTGCTGGAAAATTAATAATCCTTCTTAAAGAAATTGTATCTTTCAAATTCACAACAAACCGTAAATAGGCTAGTACATTTTTTACTTCTTTTCTTTCATAGAAACGAACACTTCCAATAATATTATACGGGATTCCTTGTCTAATGAAACTTTCCTCTAAGGCTCTAGATTGTGCGTTTGTCCTATACAAAACAGAAAAGTTATTAAACGTTCTTTTATTTAGTTTGATTTCTTTTTCAATTGAAGACACTATAGCGCTAGCCTCTTCTTGCTCATCAATAGTTTCAAGAAGTCCGAGTGTTTCTCCAGAGCCATTCGCTGCAACAAGATTTTTACTAGCTCTTTTATCATTATTCATAACAACTGCAGTAGCAGCATTTAAAATTTCTTGTGTTGATCTATAATTCTTTTCCAATTTGAACACTTTACATGAAGAAAATGTTTTTTCAAAATCAAGAATATTTGATACATCAGCGCCTCTCCAACCATAAATTGACTGATCATCATCTCCGACCACACAAATATTCTCATGAGCATTAGCTAGACTGGTTAAAAACTGAAATTGAGCGCGATTAGTATCTTGATACTCATCAACTAAAATATATTTCCACCTTTTTTGATATTTTTTTAAGACAGAGGGCTTTTTCTTAAATATTTCAAGAGGAAAAGTCAATAAATCATCAAAGTCAAGAGCATCGTTTAATTTTAGATTTTTTTGATATTCTTTATATATTTTAGCTATAGTTTTCTCTAAAATGGTTCTAGCTTTACTTTCAATCTCTCTAGGCTCCATCATTTTATTTTTAAAAAGACTAATTTGATTTCTTAGTTTATTCGGTGTAATCAAGTTCTTGGATATTTCAAACCTTTCAAAAAGGACCTTTATTAAATCGAGCTGGTCTTTTACATCGTAAATAGCAAAATATTTGCTAAAACCTAAAACATCTATATCTTCTCTTAAAATTCTAGCACATATTGAATGAAAAGTACCCATAGATAAATCAAGGTCCCTGGTTTTAAGCAATTTTAGCACTCTTTCTTTCATCTCTTTTGCAGCTTTATTTGTAAATGTTACTGCTAAAATTTCTTCTGGCTTAAACAACCCCTCATTTACTAAATAATATAGTTTATGAGTTAATACTCTAGTTTTTCCACTTCCCGCTCCAGCAAATATCAATACTGGCCCATTAATGGCTTCTACAGCCTCTTTTTGTGTTTTGTTAAGTTCTTTTAAACTCATGATCCTGTCCTTTGTCGATTAACTTTTTTTCTTACACGCTGAAAAGCTCTTTTAGCCAGCTCATGCTCCTTTTCATTTTTTGAAAAGGTGTGATAACCATCTCCTTTTGCAACGAAGAAAAAGTAATCGTTTATTTGCGGATTTAAAGCAGCAAGCAAAGATTGCAAACCTGGTGAATTAATAGGGCCAGGAGGCAAACCTTTATACATGTATGTATTATATGGAGATTTAATTCTTAAATCTTTATTTAATAGTCTTCGTGGACCATCTTCAATTATATATTGTACTGTAGGGTCAGCCTGCAGTTTCATACCTTTTTTTAAGCGGTTATGATAAACAGCAGATATGATAGGTCTTTCAGAATCATATATAGCCTCACCTTCAATGATTGAAGCAATCGTGATAATCTCAGTAGGGGTAAATCCTAAACTATCTGCTTTTAAAAGAGTCTCTTCATTCCAAAAAGAAAGATGTTCTTTAACTAGTCTTTTGATGATGGTTTTTTTATCAACTCCTTCAAAAAAATAATATGTCTCAGGAAACAAGTAGCCCTCTAATGTCTTTGAATTAATTTTTAAATCAATAATAAAACTTTCGTTATTTAATAAAGAGATAACTTCATCATATTCAAATTTCATCACATTAGAAAGATGCCTAGATACTTGCTTAATATTCCAGCCTTCTAAAAAAGTAATTTTTTTTCTATCAGGCCTGCCAAAAGCTAAATTGTTTATGATATCATGATTTGTTTTGGCGTTATTGGATCTAAAGGTTCCTGCTTGAATCTTTTTGTCTAGGCCTTTTAGTTTCGTAACAAACTCAAACACCCACTTATTAGATATAAAGTTTTTCTGATGCATTAGGGACGATATACCTGCCAACGATTGTCCATTACTGATTTTAATTTTTCTTAATTTTGTCATGTTAGTCTGCGGCCAGAAATTCAAAGTTAAAAACGCAGTGCTTATAACTATTGAAAGACAAACTAAAAAGTATGTGGCAATTAATTTTGGTCTTCTTTCTATGCTCATTTAAAGGGCTGAAATTAGCTCCTCTTAACTAAGAGTGTCAATTTTGTTTATTAAAAATGAAAAATAAATAAAAAGACCTTTTGTTGCCATGACATGAATTGTAATTTTAGAGCTATGAGTAATTTATTTCACAATGATAAAGATAGTTCAGGTAACATTTTTGATGGGTGGTCATATGATAAAGAGAATTATATCTTATTTGCTATTGGCATAGTCACTATAATTTTGGGTTACGTCATAATGGCTACGGGTGAGACGTACAGCTTTCAGAGCCTATCAATTGCACCCATATTTCTTTTTATTGGTTATTTAGTTTTAATCCCTCTTTCTTTGCTTTATAAGAAGAACAAACAGAAATAAAATTTTGGGATCGTAGTTCAGTTGGTTAGAACGCCGGCCTGTCAAGCCGGAGGTCGAGGGTTCGAGTCCCTTCGGTCCCGCACAGAGTAATACCAAG
>Ga0209709_10005375_pt1 | contig 10093 bp, 7 predicted proteins | sample ArcticOcean_MG_C_2_FD_187435 | JGI IMG/M metagenome (GOLD analysis project Ga0209709, IMG submission 187435) | Marine microbial communities from western Arctic Ocean - ArcticOcean_MG_CB4_136 (SPAdes) (version 2) | ecosystem: Environmental > Aquatic > Marine > Oceanic | place: Arctic Ocean...
GTTCAGAGAATTAAAGTGTATGGTGGTGAGTTCTGTCCAAAGAACGATGATCCATTAAGGTATATTCCAGCCCCATCGGATAGTAAACGATGGGAAACAGCTGCCAAAAAGAAGCGACGCTTCATCTGGTTCTTCGTCTCCGAGGCGGATGTGTTTGTGAATGTTGCGCCAATGGGTGCGACATTCACAAATGCCCCTGCAACAAATGTTGCTAGACGAGTGAACAGTGTTACAAAATTAAATACATACTTAAATTATAAAATTTAAATCTTAACTTAAATAACATCAAATATCTTTAATATTATTTACTATCACCTTGTTGTTTGAAAACGTTACTCATATGTCGGTCATTAAATGAATGCATTAAACGAAATGTGTTTTATAAAAGAAGAATATGTTTGGGTTTCATGAGCAAAATGCCATTGGAAAACGGGGGGAAAAACTATTTCTGCAAAAATGTCCACAATGGCGGTCCAATAATTTGGCCGAAAATTGCAAAGAACCCGATTTCAAAGATGCACACGGTCGAAAATTAGAACTCAAATTTGACGTCAGCGCCAGAGCCCACAGAGATGTCGACGGACATCAACTCAACTTCTTCATGGAAACGATTTCCAACGACCGCAAACAAACCCCCGGTGGAGTATTCCGTGCAAAAAAAGAAGGTGTTGAGTTTTTCGTGTACATGTTTGAAAAACCATGCCGCATGTTTGTACTGGACGTCAAAAAGACAGAGAAACGAGTCAAAGAATTGGTTGCCACAGGATGGTATATAAAACGCCGAATCAAAAACAGATTCTATTACACGGAAGGTTACACATTGCCAATCACAAAATTTAACTCGTGCTTGACCGACTTAAACCGCCCAACAAAACAACAAAGAGCACTAAAACGATTAGAATGGTCTTTAAATAAATAATTCATTTCCCATATCTTCTAACCCACCAATGAACGCCCTGACACATCCATTGGTTCTTTGGACGTCTGTGAGACTGAGTGCGGTGTCATTATGTGCAATTTAATATATTATCTAATTTGACATCTTCGGACTTAAATTTATTTCTACATATTGGACATTTAAGTTCAACGGAGAGGGCATATTCATATTGCATATCGTTGTGGTGTTCTGGTGTTTTTCGTATATGTTCAGCAATACACCCTGTGTGAAAACGATGATGACACGCTGGTAAATACGAAACCGTATCTTTTTTATCGTCGTCGCCACAAATGACACAATCAATTCTCGGTCCTTGAAACGAAACCAGTCTTTTTATAATGTTACGCGACGCGTCTAACGGTATGTCTAATAATAGGTCACAAACTTCTTCTGCGCACCACAAAGTTCTGTCTGCATACTCTTCTGTGCATATATCAATTAAATCCAACGCTACCATCATTGATTTTTTCCTGTTTATACAGGAAAAGGTGGCTGGTTGTATGTATTGTTTGACATGTTGCATGAGACGCATTTTCCATTGTGGTGACCATTGCATCATGCTGTAGATCGCACAACACGAAAGTGAAGAACGTTCTGGAACTACAGACAAAAGACGGACACTGGAGTGATAGGTGACAATCACAAACATGTTTTCGACATGAATGTGTAAAATTGGTTCATTAGAAATATGTACACATGAATCCAAATTGTTTTGTTCCGTATTGAATAACGTTAGTTGACCTGTATGTGAACCACAAATAATGAAATCTGTATTCGGTATGTCAGCTATTGCAGTGATAGACGATGCAATGGTCGATATTTGCATTTCTTTCTTTTTCAAATCGAATGAAAATATTTCGCCTTTCGAAGTCCCACCACACACACCGTGGGATGTTGGGACAACACATGTTGTGTTTCCCGATACATTTGTGTTGTATTTACATTTAAGGTCTTCATTTGTCCATACTATAATGTCAGAATCCGTAATAAGTGTGGGCATGTTTAATATTCTAAAGGCATAAAATGAACGCCCGTCAGAGGGTAATGTTATTTTTTTCGTGTTTGTTTTGAAGTTCAAATCCCATAAAGTGGCTGTTATCGAATCTTCACGTTCGATAACCCATATTTGTGAGGAATTAATCGGAACCACCGACACAAAATCGACGTCGCTTTTGAATGAAAAATATAAAATGCCTGTTTTGAGACACCATACGCAGATTTTTTCTTCCGACATTGAAACGAGATATTCGTCTAAAATGTCTAAGGACATTATTTTTGAAACGTGTCCGTGAAAAAATCGAATGGGTTTTGAAAAAGACGACAGATTTTCGTATTCAAATATGGTGCCATTTTGGAATCCAACTATAAAATACTCGAATTCACTTGTCATCGCTGTTATTATATTTTCCATTGACCAAACATGTTCAGTTATAACTGTTTTATATGTACAACAGTTTAATATATCATTTATCTTTTTTGACGACAATGGTTTTGTCATGTTTGAAATGTTATTGCATATTTTAAGTTTTAATGGTGCAATGTTGTACTTGTTTTCTTTGGTGTAAGACCATGCTGGACTTACAATTTCAATAAAAACGTGTTCTTCTTCGTATATCTCCATTTGGGTTGTTGTTTGTATGCAAGCCCCACGTTTATCCCATGATGCTGAAAGAACACGCATGGGCTTATCAAAAACAGTAATCAATTGGTTTTCTGCTAAAAATGCACCCATTTCAGAAGAAAACCAATTGAATTGTACGATGGATTCATTCTTTTTCCAACCATTTACAATGGTTAAAGCACAATCCATTGCTGTGTATGGACCTTCTGCGTGTATATATTCCCAAACATTCACATTTCTTTCTTTTAGAATGACGTTTCTTGCTAACGGTTTCCATGTGACTTCGCGCGTCCCATCCTCTTTTGGAATGACGTTTGTAATAAATCCTTCGTCAGAGTCTGTTTTGATAAATTTACCTTTGTCAGTGGGCATAAATCTTTCTTTTGGTTTCCAATATCCACTTTCTTGTAATGGGACATTACATGTAGAAGAATCTAGTATTGTAAATAAATGTGATACGATCAATTCAAATGCTTTGCGCGTTTCATGTGTCGGACCATATGGGTATGCATTGTGATATGCGCGAAGCATTCGTATAAAAACTGACACATATCCTCGTATAAGCCATAGACGAACTGACAATGTGGTTAAACATAATATTGCGTCTGGCGATGGTTTATTTTTGTTTATGATATTGATCAGAGTTTCATTGTTATCTTGTTCGGACAATTGCATTATAATGGGTTTCATTTTCAATTTATCATGGTGAAACCAACACCATTCGAGTATTTCCTTCTCTTTTATATCAATATTGCAGACAGTGTGTGCGAGTAATTCTACTGTATTACTAGTATATTCGTAAGAAGCGACGTTGACTTTTAATTGTTCTACGCACATCATGTACCACAATGTTAGTTTTTCTTTGGAAAGAAACATCCATTTATTAGCCAACTGAATGTTATGAACTATGGACCAATTCCATATGGCATCTCTTAATGCGGTGTGTCGAAACCATTGTCTTGGTGGGTCCCAGTCATCTACAATTTTGGGTATCCACTCGTCCACCGACATTGCAAATACGTCCATGTAACGATTTGTGGGCCATGTTTTGTGAAAGGAAAACGTGGGATTTTTTATCCAGCTTATACAATCAATAGGCCATTCAAGTATGCGTCTGTTAATATCAAATTCTTGAATCATTCTGTCGTGAACAGACCAAAGTCTTGTTTGTGTGGATGTGACAAATCGTGTCACATTATGTTTGAATTTTAGTATTTGTTGTGTGTCTCTGAATACTCGAAGACACCCGGGTGAAGAAATAAATAATCCAACACTGGTATGATGAATTGAGTTGGAAACGATTGTTATTTCGAATTGTTTTTTTCCCGTTTGACTATTGAAACAGAATATCATAGAATTTGTGCGTACATATACTTGTGAAGCGTAAATAATAATCTGTACAATCGCATCTGAGCAAGTTTTTATTTTATGATGACATTTAAATCCAGCGACGTACCATATACACAGAGTTCCTGTGGAATCTCCTGTTGCGAAAATATTTGCAACAGCATAACCGTATGTTATTCTCGCACGATGTTCTTTTAATAATGTATTGGTATTGTCGTCTGGATTGTACGCACGCATTGTTATCAAATTCCATGATATGATGATTCGAGTTTTTGGTATAATACACCAATTTAACACTTTGTGTTTCAAATTGTGCATTTCTGGAGTTGTGCCATTCGTGTAAAATATATGTGCAGTACCATCTTGGTCTAATCCAAAAAGTTTGTTTGAATCCATTGTAAAATGTGTCAGTATCGAATCGCATTCGAAAGAAAATATTTTAAATGCATTTGGTCTAAATCCATTTATTTTCCCGTCTTTTTGTTGGATGATGACACCGGGTTCTATAAATATATCCCCAGTTTCTAGTTTTTTGTCATAAATAATACAATCTTTGGTGACTAAGATGGGTATTGATATTTCAGAAGCAATTGTATTATTGGACAATAAAGTCATACCATTTCTACGAACAAATGTGTCCATTTCATAGTATATAAATATATGTTTTTGTAGTGTAAAATGGCGAGACCAGGAGTACGTATACCACCTGTAACGTTGTACTCAGAAAAAGAAGAAGTCGAAAGTGCTTTTAGAAAAGCAACAAGACCATGGATTTGTTACACGTGCAAAAAACCATACAATTTGTTAGAATCCATGGGTTCCTTAGAATGTCAACAGCATCCTGGATTTGTACAAGAGGACGGAGTGTGGTCATGCTGCGGTAAACAAATGTACCCCGTTAGATGGACTGAAAATATCGATATTCAGCGGATGTATATAGGAAAAGGGTGCATCGATGCACCTCCAACTGTACGTGGTTGTCAACCATGTGACCACAATACCTCAAATAAAGCGTGGGACCATCGAGATACGACAGAATTGGCATCCTTGTCGGCACTGTTACCGTTTATGAACAAAGAATTTCCGTTTGTAATGCGAAAAGGATTCGACCAAAATCAAGGTACTTTGCGTCGTTGCGCAGTTCGTCAAATACATGTTCCACCAGAACTTGACGCTGAAGTAACCTATTTGACGAACGACGGGCAAGAGAGAGTACATGTTACAACATGGTTTCGCGAAAAAGATGAAATAATTTACAAAGATACTAACGGTGAAACTCAAAGAACTCTGGCATCGAATGTCGAATTCTTGGGAATTGAACCAGCTGAAGGTTATGGTTCCAACAACGGTAAAGTTCAACTTCCGAAAAATCCACAAGGAATGGAATTGAAAGCAGTACGAACAGATAATTCAATTATAACAAAATGGAGATAGTTCTATTCAAAATCAAGTATTTAAATTCTATTCTTTTTCCTTAATTAAAATGCGTGCATACCAATGGTTCTTTTGTGGTGGATGGATTAATTGCAACGAAGAAAATCAAAAAATACTACGTAAATTAGACGCAGAACCCAGTCTTAAACCGATTCGACTGACCAACGAGGTTGGTACTATCGTTGGTCACCCCGGAAAGTTGTATTTTTCCATCCACGATGATAATGAAATATACAGCACAAAGATCAGACTCGGACCACTTAAATCTGACCATCCTGTGTACACAATCAATGACAAATTTGTACCTTATGATATCACTACTTCATTATTTCGTAACGGAAAGCCTTTTGTGAAAAGGAAAGTCGTCGAAGTAGGCACAGAACAATGGGTTGCTGAAAAAGGTCAAATCTATCAAAAAATAGATGGTGTTTTGCAGGAAATTAATTGGGAACAGACCGATTTAACAAAACCACAACTCGAGGAACTGACACGAACACGTTTCCACTGGGAGTTTAAAGGCCCAATGCGGTGGGAACGAATGCGTCGAGCGGTGTACACAACTGCTAAAGAAGTCAATAATACTGAATTGATACCAATGTTTGACTCGTTTGACCCTACGTCTGATGCTACCGAACACGGACCTTATCAATTTACGGACTTTTTGAACGCCAACGGGAAAATTCCGTTGTCCATTGCAGTAGCAGAAAACTTTTACACGCAGGAAACAAATGATTGGAAACGGTTTGATCCTTCCACAAATTACAAGATAGAAAATGCACGAAGATCTGGACGTCAAATGGTCAATATCACAATTAGAGGACATGATTATGTATTGTTTTTTAGTAGCGGCGGTGGCGAATCTGGTTCACCACCAGTGTTGATTCGACCCCAAAGATATGAATTGATATTATCATCGATCGAAGACAATTACAGTCGTTCAAGTATGAATGCACTCATGAAGGAAGTAAAAAAATACGTCTTTGACCCACGTATGTTTTTGATGCATCTTATGTCTGAACCTGAGACTGCTTTGGAAGAACATATACCTCCAGAACACAGGGCAGCTATAACACAACTTATCCATGATGTAAATAACATAGGAGCACGAGTTCAAACGCGTATTCAAACATTGTTACCAACACTACTCGACAAATATAAAGAATGTGAGATTCGTCAGTCGACCACTGAAACTCTGCGACCAAAGCGTCTTCCTAAGTCTATTCGCAAAACATTAGTGACTGGACTACGTGTACCACAAGGAGTTCCTATGGATTTTCCTGAAATGGTCAAATTCATCCAAGAAAAACAATGTTGGGAGATTAGAAAAGGTCACGAATGTTGCGATATTTGTTTGACAGAAGACGCGATTGTTCTCGGGCATTGTGGCACATCATCAGCGTGTTTAAAATGTTGGACGGATTCACTCATGGAAACAAAGATGACGTGCCCATTTTGTCGTGAAAAAGTTACTAATTACCAACTAAGCATCGTTCAACGTCAACCACAAGAACCGTCCAGAAAACGCAAAAGAACTGTTTCATTTGGTTCTGAACAAGAAATTTTGGCACAAATTCACCAAAAATATGAAAACGTTAATTTGGACGACGAAGATTCAATGCGCAAGTGGTTTACTGTACTGTTGAGGTCGGGCGTTTTACAAAACGGTCAATTGCCACAGGATTTAACAAAAACAAAAAGTTTAAGAGGTGCACTACACGATTTTAATCTACTAGAGTAACATTCTTCGTGGTGGAATATGGTACTGCTCACTCGCGTCGCGATAAGCCTTTAATATGTTATTTTTACATGCTGTGAAAGACGGTTTGTTCACCCCGTAAGAATCTAATGTATTTGCTTCTGGTAAAATTGAACTTAGATACTTGTCTTTTTGAATGACTTGTAACCCTCCTAAATAGAGACCACCTTTCATGATGTATAAAATACTCACAACAAACATTTTAATTGGAAACAGTGCAGGTGTTTGAATACCGAGCGGAAACCTTTGTGTTATCAAAGTCCAATATTTACAAGTCAAACGTGCATAATGATTGATGACATCACCCACAGTTCTGTCCGTGGGTAACAGATTCCTAAATATATGTCTTCGGTTCATTTGATTGATGTATAATTGTACAACATTTGTAAAAATAACCGTATGGTTTTTCTTTTCACACGTTTTGATGTATTTTTGTACCACCTTTTCTGCTTCATTTTTCATCTCTACGTATTTACGTTGTTCCATAAACAATCTTTCGTTTGAAAATAAAATTGCAGATACTTGGGCTTTCGATATGTATTGATGTTGTTGCTCACGAATAGTATCCGACGATTTTGAATTCATTTCGAAATCTGTATTACGGACTAATTTCAATGGATCTTTGTTTTCTTGATGCGTTGCCGTCACACGATGTCCCTGAAACCATGTATCAGATTTAATAGAATCATATCGAATCCCTGAAATTCGACAAATATGCCCACCATCTTCATCAATAGACGTACAAGTACATTGTTCATTGCACCAATGCGACTGACCCGTACCACAACACATATATAAATTACGTAATTGTTGTTTCAGAGTTCCATTATTGGCCCACTTAGGGTGATTTTTGCAGAGGGACCGAATACACACATGGGTGTCATTTTTACGTCTCCACACACCACCGATCACGTGTTGTATATTACAACTTTCCATACAACACGTATGGTTTTTTTGGTACGACCATCCCGAATTTGTTGCACGCCAATGAACCCCAAGTTGTTCTTCCAACTGATTCATTATACATCTAATATAAAAAGCTTATACACGATCTAATTTTATAAATGCGGATTTTAATACAAGATAAACATATGTGTAGGGTTAGTCATATGTTTAGAAAAATACATAAATGAATAGTTCATTTGGACCAAAAACATCGGTACTCACAATTCTGACACAGTACCTTTTGCCAAAAGACATCACACAGATTCGTCAAGTGAATAGATTTTCCAAACAAACTTCGGAAAATGTCTGTGGACCATGGAAACCATATGTTCAGTCTTTTTACAACGTTTTAGACTGTCCAAGGTGTCACGCTTTAAGACATCCAAAACATATGGAACACTGTCCTCTTTGTGAGAGAGATATCTGTCTTCAACATTTGGTCAAATGTTCTGAATGTTTAGAAATATATTGTAATGCATGTGTGGGGTTTTGCTGTTAAGACTATAAAAGTATAATATAGTCACACACCATGTTAATTGACCCGCCAAAAAAAACACGAACTATGCCTATACGAACTTCTGTAGAAATCGCATCAGGTAATTCTATTGTATCATGGATTCTACGGAAAGCAAAAACAGTAAAAGAAACTGTCAGAAGTGCATTCAACAAATAATTATTGACAAAAAAGCTGCAAAATTGGCCAATTTTCACATGTGGTCACCGTTATTAATTTGCGCTGCATACTATTAGTTTGCTCGAATTTGTAGCACTTTCGAGTGGGATGCTGAGAGTTCTGGCTCGTCATCTTCTTTGCACGAGTAGAAAATGTCAATAAAGTTTTCTCTTTTTTATGCTATATCTATACATTTTCGCACAATCTTGTAGATTCAAATATGTCATGACATATCCATTGTATATAAGTACCATCGTTTCGTAACATCGGATGCACGATACTTTATTCTATATCATTATTGTCATGGGTCCAATTGTCCTTCTTACATATTTGGAAGCATGGCGTTCACCAAATGTGACGGCATTATGGGGCGGACTCCCCCAAACGACGTGGTATAAAAATCCATGGGTGTTGTCCATGATTCTAACCGTCATATCGTTTTTGTACATGTCAGGCATGTGGGTCTTTGTACTTGAAGACCAACAACAATCGGAACTGGTCTTTTCATATGTTTTATTTATGACAGGAGCGATTCTTTGGGCCCCTCTCGCCTTAATCGCTTTACACAGAGGTGAGAAAATGTTAACAGTCGCCATTGCCCTCTGGCTAACCGCCGCTGGTTCCATTGGATTTCTGGTAAACGTAAAAAAAGACCAACCATTAATGGTATTAGCCACTGTGATATGCATGCTTCACCACGTTGGGTTTGATGCACTCTACTGGTGGTTCACATGGCATCCAAGGGATACAAAGCAGGCGCTCTTTACAGAAACTAAAACAAATTATGATACATTAAACTTTTTTTAATTTTTACGGAACCCATTTTAATGGCTTTTCGAGTAGAAGTTCATTTAACTCATCCACCTCTTTATTAGTAACACTACCCTCGTCGTTCTCCTCGCTGGGAGGTTCACCGGCTCGTGGTCTATATAATATAACCAATAGTATTGCGACGATGACAACAACTAGAATACTTGCAACTATAACACCGTTTATTTCCAAATCAGAACCCGACATATTTATCGGTGCACGATGGTTTGGATCAATCTCATACGGACACGTAACTTCAATGCGCGCCTTGTCTGGACCACAATGATGAGAACACTTGAAATAACGCGTTTGGCCTTGAATCATACCGTCTAATATAGTGAACGTTTGGTTGATATTTGTTGCATCCCCCCAAATTTCTTTTGTGACGTTGGAGCTACAATCCGCAGATTCTGTCTCCACTAAATCATGAAAGCCATTCCATATAACGAGGACGGTATCTTTCGCACATGCTTCTATTTTTGAGACACCTGATCCAAATACAACTGATATTGGTACTGAAGTTGGTGTTGGCGCTGGCGTAGTCGTGGTTGTTGGTGTAGGCGCTGGTAC
>Ga0209709_10005380_pt1 | contig 10089 bp, 9 predicted proteins | sample ArcticOcean_MG_C_2_FD_187435 | JGI IMG/M metagenome (GOLD analysis project Ga0209709, IMG submission 187435) | Marine microbial communities from western Arctic Ocean - ArcticOcean_MG_CB4_136 (SPAdes) (version 2) | ecosystem: Environmental > Aquatic > Marine > Oceanic | place: Arctic Ocean...
CTAAGCATTCATCTTCACCAGTAGAATAGGGGTGAGATCCATCTGTAGTGATTGCGCTTTCGGTAGCCATTCTAGTATGACCTATTCCATGTGTTCCACTAAAGCTATCTAACTTAAATTTTTTAACCACATCTTTAGGGTTACCAACCTGTTTAAATATCTCTATTGAACGCCCATACCCAACTATTGATACTTTAGGAAAATTCGAATTTATTATTTCAATTACCTTTTTTGGATGTTCCTGAGTTTTAAGAATTACATGATCAGAAATTTGATTTAATTTAGCTTTTTTAATTTTTTTTGATATTTTTTTTTTAAAGTTATTAAAGTTTAAATCACTAATACATAAAGAAAATTTATAGATTTTTTTATTTTCATCTTTATATATAGCAAAACCAGCACTATCAGGTCCACGCGACTCCATGTTATTTAACATTCCAGATAACATTTTACCTAAATTCTTTTCAAATTTTTTAGTTTTTAAATAAATTCCAACGATTCCACACATAATTTTTATAATCTTAGGCTGCTAGGCATATAGGAATATTAAAATAGCTACAATTATTATTATTACCACAACCGAGATTATCAAAGTCATATTAAACTATTTCCATTGTTTTTCCTCGAGAGTCCAAGAGCCTCCAGGTAATTTTCCATCTTTAATAAAAGCATCAATAACATTTTTCATAACAGTTGCTGCACTATTATTGTAATTGTTGCTAGGCAGTGATTGTCCAAAGGCAATGGAACCAGTAGCAAACACTGCTCCATCATTTGGTGCTGTAAAGTAAGTCATATCAGCTCTTATTCTATAGTCTAAAGATCCTACCAGCCCAGCATAAGCGTAAAGCAACTCCTCAGTAACAAGAACATAATTATCACTATGACCTCCCGAAGAAGCAATAATTTTAGTGTGAGGAGGTGTTCCTAAAGAAAGATCATATCTATCCAGCTCTACTCCAGCTGCTCCACCATAAGCCAATCCATGGTCCCCAATAATTTCACCATCAACACCCTTGGTAATCCAAGAAACTGTTCTGTGCCAAGCATCAGGCATTTTTCTATATTTTTCTGCAGTATCAAAACCTTCAGCTATAAATCCTACACCTGCAAATTTCTGAGGTGGACGTCCTCTTGTTCTCCATAATCCACCTTTTTCACCTGTAGTTTGCATATAATATTCACCTGGTTGTGCAGCCCATGCTCTCATTCCAGCTTCTAGTTTTCTTACTTCCATACACCATGGCTGCTCATCAGAAAAACCAACAACCCAATAATAAGAATTAGCACCTGTAGAAAAAACTCTACCACCTTCAGCTACAAAATCCTCTAAAGCATCAATCATTTTTTCAGAATAATATTCATTATGAGTACCAGTAATTATACAGTTATAGGGTTTAACAGAATCCAAACCTTCTTTATGGAGATCTTCATCAGTAATTACATCGTATTCATAATTATTATGTTCTAACCAACCAATTATTGAAAGGTCGGCAGGGAATTGCCAAGTTATACCCATTCCAGAAGTTCTATATTTTGGTCTCATATTTAGTATTGGTCTTTTATAAGATGTAAAACAAACTCCAGCTCCATCAGCAAAACTATCATAAGTTGATAGTCCAAATTCTGGATTTTTGTATTGCTCAATATCAATATCGGTAATTGTTGGTGGTTGGCCAGTCATTGGTTGAATTATTGAAGCCTCAAAACTTAACTTTTCATTTGCATAAGCAAGATAACTAGCAGTAGGTACTAAAAAACAAAGTTTAGATTTAGGTTTTTTAGGCCGTACAAAAAATACAATAAATTCTTCACTTAATCCTGTGCCAGGACCAGACCTTAATCTTATTGCATAAATGCCACTTTTTAAATCATCAGGAATTGTCATAGAGTTTGTAACTTTCCATTCAGCGTCAGTTATTGCATCTGGATGAAAATCAATACCACCATACTCATTTGGAGCTAATCTAAAATTATCATTTTTTCCATTCCAATTCCAACCTGTCATCGCTCTTACAGGGTGATTATGACCTTCAGAATTTAATTTATTTGGACCAATATCAATTACAGTATTGTTAATTCCATTTTCTGTAAAACCAACTGTAGTATCCCAGTAGGCTATAATAGAATTTTTTTCAGGTAAATCGCCATCACGTATTTTATCTAATTCATCACGTGATAAAACTCTATTACAGATTCCATGTCTATCTACTTTTCCTGCGAAAGTTCCTGAAATAAAATGACCTCTTAGTTCATGCAAATCATCTGCTCCTGATACAATAAATGGAGCATTAGGGTTATTTTTTTGTTTAAATCTAAAAGTTGTTTTTGTATGTGAGCGATAATCATAAGGCACAACTTTTCCAAGTAGAGAATTGTATCTAGTTAATACACCTTCTTGATATAAAGTAGCTTCACCTGTTTTATAATTAAAAGTAGCAGCTACGAAATACCAAATTTTTTTTACTATTGGTAGTTCAGAAACCAAGTAATCAACTTCTTTACCATCGCCAACTACTAACTCTAAGTAACCATCTTTATTTATGCCTATGCCATAACCTTCGTTTGTTTTATTGTCCCAACGACTAAAGATCCATTGATGATTTCCAGTTTTTGGTGTCGATGGATATATGTAACCGAATATCGTGAAATCACCATCTATAGCTAATTTATTTTTTGGATCATTTACTTTTAAGAAAGAACCTAATTGAGTAAATTGTTTTTCAACTTTCCATTCTCCATTAATTTTATTATCAATTTCTTGGTCTTTATAACCAGGTCCATCAGGATGAGCATCCCCATGTATTAACTTAACAAGTTGTGCATCTGCAGACTTTGTTCCGTCAGCTGACACATGAAAATTTATTTTTTCACCTTGTTTTACTGATAGTTTGTCAGTGTAACCAAATATTTTAATCTCTGCCATTTTTTATGCCTCCATCAAATCTTGGACTCTTCTTAAAAACAATCCATGATACGCAGCGTTTACTGTTTCATAAATTTTATCTTCAACTAGTCGCGGTGATCTACCTCTAACTCCAGATAAAGCCATGATTTTATATTTTTGAAAAGGCTCTTCACACTTAACAACATACTTGTCATTCATTCCTGCTCTTCTAAAATAATATAATACTCTCTCTAATGCTTCACTATGTTGACCTAATGGTTTATTTTTATGTTCATTGATAATATCTTCACAAATTAAAGTTTTCAGGAACTCTCTTTGCATTTTATCAAATCGTTTTCTATATACTTCACCTTTATCATCTACTTCAGTTGATTGTTCTGGTAACATTTCTCCTCCTCTTTCTACTCTTGTTGATCTTGCCTCATTTTTCTTTTTATCTCTCCACTCTTTAAATTGTTTTCTGATGCCAAATAATCCATTTCTTAAAAAAAGAATAGTAAACATCATTAAAGTTCCAATTATTATATATCTCATAGGACCTAGCTCTACTAAAACTCTATCTAAAATAACAATAATGAGAGTTCCTACTACAGCTCCTTCTGCTCTTCCAATTCCTCCAATTGTAATCATTGCTAAGCCCATAATTACTGTATGAAAATCAAATAGGTTAAAAGCTACACCTCTATAATATGCTGCATAGAAACCACCAATAAAACCTAAAGCAATAGATGAAATTAAAAATACTGTAACTCTAGCTCTTTTATAGTCTACTCCAGAAGCCTCAGCAAAAGACTCTTTTTTTTCTTGAGCCATTTTTAAAATTCTACCTAAACGTTTCCCATCTATAAATCTGAACAAAAATAGAGCTGCAATTAATAAAAAGAATGCACTGTAATAACTGGCGTAAGTTTGTGTTAATGGTGTCCAATCTTGGTTTATAAATGTATCTGCTCCAAACAAACCTCCTGATGCTGAACCAAATGCCTTTGAAGTTGTTATAAAAACTCTACATAGTTCATTTAACCCTAGAGTTAATAGACCATAATAAAATCCATCTAATCTTAAAGCGGGGAGAGCAATAACTATTCCAAAAATTAAACCAATAAACATTCCTATAAAGGGTAACGTCCACCAAGCAAGACCTAAATTTATTGAAAGCCAACATGTAAAAAATCCTGAAATACCAACAATAGCATAAGTTGCTAAAGAAAATATTCCTGCAGTTCCAATAATTAGTGTCCAACATAAATTTATAGATGCATAAATTCCAAAAATTCCCCCGGCTGTTAAAAGTGATGTTTTATTTCCTTCTGGTAAAATAAATGGGGCTATAGCTAAAAAAAGTAATCCCAAAAACCAAAAGATTGGTCTCTTATCTCTTCTAATCTTCTCAGCCTTCAAACTCTTTCTATTATATACTCCTTTAGTTGACAAAATAGTTCTTCTTGTTGGCCACCATCTAAGTCTGTTCCAAATTTTATTTCCATGATTTGAAGATTTATATTCATAGTGAAATCTACCTATTTTTGTAATTGGAACTTTATAAGAAATAGTTTTTTTCCATACTTCATGAGGATCTTTATAAGGTGGAGTAGAAACTTCATAATTACCTCCTTTAACACCCCAATTAGCCAATGGATTTTTCCAGGTTTTTTTATTTTTACTCAACCTTCCCTCGCTTTATCTAAAATTCCAGCAATGCCTCTAGGTTTAATTAGCAAAACTATTATTATTAGTAAAAATTGAGTCATTAAAACATATCGTCCACCGATAAACTTTGTTGTTAAAGCCTCATTAAAACCTAGTATGATTGCTGCAATCACAGCTCCTCTAACACTACCTAGGCCTCCCATTAAAGCTATACTAACTCCTTTTATCATAGGAGTTAATCCACTAAAGGGAGAAAGGTAATAAGTTTGTGATAAAAGTACAGCAGACAGTCCTGTCATTGCTCCTGTTACTGCCATTACATACAGACCAGTTTTACGAACACCAATTCCAACAATAGCAGCAGCATGAGGATTCATCATCATGGCTCTAATCTCTAGACCTCTTCTACTTGATTTCATCCATTTAACAACTAACGTTAACATTATGATTGAAGAAAATATTATTCCAATTTTATCTGCTGTAATAACTACATCTAAAATTTTTATTTTTGAGTAACCAAAAAATTCAGGTAATAGTTTGGCTTTAGGTCCAAAAAATTGTAATAAAACTTGACTCCCAATAAGACTAACTGCAATTGTACCTATCATTCCTCTTAAAGTGAAATTTGGTTTATCATGAACAGGAATAAATATTAACAGACAGACTATTACACCTCCTAAAATTCCTGCAGCTATTCCCATGAACAAAACAAAAATAGGCTCTCCCCATAAATGTCTTTCAGCTAGCCAAGCACCATATCCTGCGAAAGAAAATATAAAACCATAACTTAAATTTAAAAGACCTAAGGCCGACCAAGTAATGGAAACTGCAACAGCAACCAATCCATAGATACATGCAACTGTTAATCCATTAAGAAATAAAAAAAATATGTCGTTCATAATTTTTAGTTTTTTAATCCCATAGATAGTGATGAAGAAGCTTCCCCTTTTAATTTACCAGCATGCATACCTATAATTCTATCAACTCTTCCCTCAAGTAAAGCAACATTTTGTTCAGCTATAATCATTGCTGAATTTTTTAAATCTATTTTTAAAAGAGCCTCAAGAACACCTTTTCCTATTTTAGGTGCTAATCCCAAAGTTGGTTCGTCAGCCATGTACATTTTCGCTTCAGACATCATTCCTCTACCAATAGAAACCATTCTTCTTTCACCTCCTGACAATCTTCCAACTGGGGTATGTATAAGTTTCTTTAAAGGTTCAAAAATTTCTAATATTTCTTCTCTTTTTTGCTTTCTATTTTTCCATGATTCAGGTGTAAAAGCTCCACTATCAAGATGCTCTTCAACTGTTAACCCATGAAAAATTTCATCACCTTGTGGCATAATTGATAAACCTTCTTTAACAACTATATGAGTATATCGACCAGGGCCTTGGCTTCTAGTTCTACCAATCTGTTTACCATTAAGTATAATTGATCCTCTTTGCCAATGAGTTAACCCAGCTATTGCGTAAAAAAGAGTAGTTTTTCCATGACCATTCAACCCAACAATTCCTACACGTTCACCTGAATTTATAATCAAATCAAGATCATGAATAACTCTTAGGGAGCCATAACCAGCTGATAAACCTTTAATCTCTAAAATTTTACTCATAAATTTTTTATTTATCCTTCAAAATAAGCTTCTTTAACTTTTGGATTATTAATTACATCTTTTAGATCACCTTCAGCAATTATTTCACCAGCATCCATCACAATAACTCTATCTGCAATAGTTTCTAATAATTCAATTCTATGTTCAACAATAAGTACAGCTATATTCATTTCTTTTGACAACATTCTAAGAGTATTATCTATTTCATCAATTTCAGCATTAATTAAACCAGAAGCTGGTTCATCCATCAAAATAACATCAGGTTCTCTCATCAATATACTTGTCATTAAAAGTTTTCTTCTGTTAAAAGTTTCTAATGTTGTATTTTCTACATCCCAGTCAACTGTAAATTTAACTAAATCAGCCGCATACTCAGCATCAGTTACTGGTAGATAAGGTTTATTAGCTTGTCTGACAGCTTTTAAAGTTTCACCAACAGTTAAATCCTCTGGAACAACAGGAGTTTGATAAGTTCTGCCAATACCCATTCGTGCTCTTTCAAAAAGTGGCTTATTATTAATAACTTGATCTTTATAAATTACATCGCCTGTCTTTTGTTTGTATCTTCCACAAAGAATTTCAATTAAAGAAGTTTTTCCTGCACCATTAGGACCTATTATTCCTAGTACTTCTCCAGGTTTAATATCAATGCTTATATTTCTCAATATTTCTCTACCACCTAGATCTATAGAGATATTTTTACATGCAAAAAAATTATCAGATTTATCTGTATCCATTTTTTAACTATTTTAGTTGATTATGTAAAAAGAGGGTAAGAAAAATTACCCTCTTTTTTTGTTATTTTTTTAACTTAATAAATTAAGCCTACCACCAATCACAACCCTGAAGTTTCGATTGACTGTAGTCGTTTGGCCAGATTATTCTATGTTGAACATCTTGAACTTGGCAGAATAATTGTCCCATACCATTATTATGAGTAGAGGATTGATTGCCAAATTTATTATCTGGGAAATGGAGAGCTTCTTGGAATTCATTATCCATATCCATATTTCCACAAACACCTCTGAAAGGATTTTTTCTAATCCATGTAGAATTTTTTTCAAAATCCTCAACATTAAGACCAAGAGCTTTAGTAGCATTCCAAGAGGCTTCTAAATAATTAACGATATCATAACCGTTACCAGTATAAACTAAGCCCATTGTATTATTTTTATAAGTTCCAAATTCAGGAAATCTTTTTAGATAGTCTTTTCTGAATTGCTCACCCATTTTATCACCATATACTCCTAGAACAGTACTCCAACAGAAACCTTCCATTGCACTTCTACCAAGCTCTAAAAATTCTGGTTGTGATGCGCCATATTGAACATAAACAATTGCTCCAGGTACTGGATCTGCTCTGAACTGTTTACAGAAAGCGGCTTCTTCAGATGCCATCCAGTGATTACACATAATGGCAGCTGCACCAACTTTTTTAAGTTCTTGAATAACAGGAGCCCAATCATTAACTGGATACTGAATTTGAGTATCACCAGCTAATTCCCAGTTTGATTTAGCTAAAGACTCTTTAGCTGCCTTCAAAATGGTTTGGTTATAGCCAGTTTGCTCAGAAATAATATGAACTTTATTATTCGTAGGTTTCCAAACACCAGTTTTCTTCATCGCATCAAGCCACATTGGATAAGTCCAACCATAGTTAACTTCTGAAGGATCAGTTTGTAAAACATGGCTATATTTTTTAGGATCTCTTCTAAACTCCTCTGTAGCCAATCTTTGAGTATTACCTTGTAGATATGGTGCTTTATATTTAGCTGACATATCCATTCCAGGAATTGGAGCAAAAGTAAATGCATTTGAAATTGCATGAACCTTTTTATCTATACAAGCTGCTATAGCTGCTTGCGTACTTTCTGCTGAAAGTTTATCAAAGTCAGGAACAAAAGTTTTTAGTTCTCGTCCCAAAACACCACCTTTAGCATTAATTGCTTCAATAGCCATGATAGAGCCATTCAAATGATCTTGGTCATCAGCAACACCGTATGGAGTTGAAAGAGAAGAGGGTATTCCAATAGTTATTGAATCTGCCGCTTCAGCTTTTCTTACCCATGGCATTGGCATAAAGTTTGCAGCTCCTACTACTAATGCTGCCTTACCAATAGTTTTTAATGATTTTCTTTTTGAAGATCTTAAAGTTTTATTTTTTTTCTTCATTATCCCTCCATTTTAATTTAAATTAATACTTTATGTGAATAAAAAATTAAAATCAATATATGTATACAATTTACATATATTTTTTTCTATTTAGAATTGTGTAAAATTTACATATAATTAATAAACATATTAAGTATTCAATTATAAGTAGTATTAAAATGAATTAAATTTGAACAGACCAATCATTTGTAATTGACATAATCAAACGGTAAACCTCAATTACATTGTTTGAGTTTTTAAAAACTCTATTAGTTTCAGGATTTACTATCTGATAAACACTGTTTTTTTTTGCTAAATAGCCAACCCATTGAGTATTATCTTCACATTGAGCCAAACAAAGTTTATCAGGAAAATATTTGTAAAAATTATTACAATTATCTTTTTCCAAACCTTTTTTTGAAAAAATTAACAAATTATGGTCATTTATAGATTGATTATTTAAGTATCTATAAACTATTATTGGTTGAAAATTTAAATTAATATTTTGTGGTATTTTAAAACTTGTGATTTCATTTGGACGTAGGGCTATCAGATCAAAATTTCTAGTTAAACTTCCTAGTATTGGTACCTCTAATTCATTTATTGAACCAATACCAGACATTTCTATCCATTGATTTAAAAATCTCTTATTTAATTCTGGGTATACAGTATAAAGTGCAACCATATTATCAAATGAAGTAACAGAATCTGGATTATTTTTTATTCTAGTTAACGTATTTTCATTAATACCAGTTTTTATGGAAATTTCTTTCTGGCTTTCTACTTTTGATTGATCTTTAATAAAATTAGAAACAATTTCTTTTCTTAGTTTTATTTGGTCTTTAACATTTTTTTTATAATTCATAATTTTTTTTCCATGTAATTTTTAGTGTGATAATTTATCTCTTGCGAATAATTTTTTTTTAATTATACATTGTCTATTAATTAATATATTTTATATAATATATTATATCATATATTGTATTTAATATCTTATATAATATTTATTATGAATCAAACAGTAAAAACAAGGATAAATTCTGAAATTAAAGCATCTAAAGCAAGAGATAGATTTGATATAATAAAGTTTTTTACTAAAACCAATGAACATTGGAGCTTGTTATTAAATGTAATTGATACTCATTACAAAGGTTCAATTATGACAAAATCAGATTTACTGTCATTTTTAGAGTGTTCATATAAAACTAAAAATACATATATTAAAGAAGCGATAAATAATAAGTATTTTGTGACAAAGAATAATCCCAAAGATAAAAGAAGTGTTATTATTAGCCCAAGTAATAAAATGCTCTCACAATTTGAAAAGTACTCTTCTTTAATTAATTAAAATTTTATTTAAAAAAAGTAAAAATTACTTCTTTATAATAAATTAAATTAATAGATATAATAATAATTATTGCAGCAATAACTCCATATTTTGCCTTTGGAAAAACAACGCCCCTTAGTTTGCTGGGTCTAAGTTCTTCGTTGTTATTTTCATTCATGATTTTATTATTTTATAAAAAAAGGGCACTACAATTTTAAGTAGCGCCCAAATTTCTGATTTATGTTACCATTCAGTAACATTGCTTTTATGATCATTAGCACCATGTCTTTTTCTAGCTAATCTTGAAAGTTTTTCACTTTCAGCATTAGCAGTAATAACATGCCACCCAATCCAAAAAACTACACCAAGAATAACTAGTAAAGTTTCAGTGGATCCTGCTCCCGGATAAACTGCTCCGACAACTTCTTCAGCACTTAG
>Ga0209709_10005385_pt1 | contig 10082 bp, 9 predicted proteins | sample ArcticOcean_MG_C_2_FD_187435 | JGI IMG/M metagenome (GOLD analysis project Ga0209709, IMG submission 187435) | Marine microbial communities from western Arctic Ocean - ArcticOcean_MG_CB4_136 (SPAdes) (version 2) | ecosystem: Environmental > Aquatic > Marine > Oceanic | place: Arctic Ocean...
GAGAGACACACAGTATCAAGACTTATAGGGGCGCCTCCAGGCTATGTCGGCTTTGATCAAGGTGGCCTACTAACAGAAGCTGTGGTTCAAAATCCTCACTGTGTCTTACTGCTTGACGAAATAGAGAAAGCTCATCCTGATATTTACAATCTTTTACTTCAGATCATGGATTCAGGAGTATTAACTGATAACAATGGCAGAAAAGCAGACTTCAGGAATGTCATTGTAGTTATGACTACGAACGCAGGTGCAGATCTTCTTGAAAAGAAATCCATTGGATTTAGCGATCAATCCAATGAATCTGATGCTCTGCTATCTCTTAAAAAGCTTTTCTCACCAGAATTTAGAAATAGGTTGGATGAAATTATTCAATTTAACTACTTGCCGATAGAAGTTATCCTTTCTATTGTTGATAAATTTTTAACTAAACTTCAGGCCCAACTTGATGCAAGAAATGTTGAGCTAATTTACTCTAAGAAAGTATTAAATTGGATTGCAGACAATGGATACAACAAAGAGATGGGCGCGAGGCCTATGGAGCGTTTTATTACCAATAAGATTAAAAAACCTCTTGTTGATAAAGTCTTATTTGGTGATCTTAGTAAGGGTGGCCAAATCAAGGTTGATTTAGGCAAAGATGGGATTGTCTTTTCAGCTAAGAAGAAAACTGTAAAAACTAAGGCTTAGCGGCCTCTAAACGTTATTCTGCCTTTGGTTAAGTCGTAAGGAGTCATTTCTACCTTAACTTTATCGCCAGTTAAAATTCTAATGTAATGCTTACGCATTTTTCCTGAGATATGAGCTTCAATAATATGATCATTCTCTAACTTTACTCTGAAAGTAGTATTAGGAAGTGTCTCAATAACTTCGCCTTCAAATTCTAGATTATCTTCTTTAGCCATAAGCCTATTTTACACTAATAATTTTTTTTTATTACTTAATTTACAATAAGACTGATGTAAAAAGAGTAAATATTAACTGACTGTATAAGTTGTTGACATCGGAATGAAATTCTCGAAATTAAAATATAAAAATATCCATACAAAATTAACAAGTGCCAAGACATAGAAAAAGATGTTAATAATATCTTGTTGAGCCTTCTCTTGCCCAAGACTTAACACTAATAATATTAAAAAAAGTAACAACGGATAAATACCTGAATCACTTATCCTTTGTTCCAGCAGTCCAGATGTCGAGTAAAATGCTGGCAGCAATAGAAAACTTAGAATTAGAATGCAAGAGGTCTTATTAAATAATTCCGTATCAAATGCACTTGATTTATATATCAGAAAACACAGCATTCCTAAAAAGCATACAAAAGGAAATGAAAATGATCCAAGAACTGTGCCTAATGCCAGAACCAAAAATCTTTCAAGCAAAGTATATGCATTTGCAAGCAAGTTAATAAAATAACTACCTGAGTCAATTATATACTCCTTTTGAAATTCTAGTGATGAATCAAAAAACTCTACACCTTGTATATAAAGATAAGTATTCCAAAGAATAAACGGTATTAATGATAAGCCTGAGCATATGAATAAAACCAATGCCCTTTTAATAAGGTGATTCCTATGCTGAAAAAATAAAAATAAGGACCGAAAAAAAAGTAGTATTATGGGCAAGACAAAAATTTTATATGCTAGAAAACCCACTCCAAGAGATAAAAATAAACATCCTAATTTCTTAGCATTTAATATATTGCCCTTTTCCATTGCCAACACATACACCATCAATATGGGAGATAAAATATTAAATAACTGAAAGTGAGGAGATATAAGATACATTTTAGTTAACCCATTAAACAAAACAAAGCTTGATGTTAAAGCGATGATGGCATTTTTGAGTTTAGATTTTTTAAAAATGTTGTCTATATTTAGATAGTTTGTATAAAAACATAACCATAAAATAAAGAAATTTATAATCACATAGGACAGCAAAGCTGCATATCCATTATTATAGTTTCCCTCTGTTTTTTCCGACCTGCCTCCAAAATATTTAACTCCCAAATCATTAGCTGGCTCGATTAGTCTACTTAAAAATGCTGAGACTAAGATCAAAACAGGTCTTTGCTGTCTGGCAAAATTCTCTGCAAGAAGGTTTGTTGGATTTCTTGATGCATCAAGTAATTGATGCGAGTCAACATTCATGTAAAAGCCAAATGGACCATATATTTGTACATAATCTGGCAAGATCTGACCTTCTAAAGCTTGGTCTGCAACCTCCTCAAAGGTTCTATCAGTATTAAAAAAACTTAATGCTAAAAAAAGAGATGCTGTGTATAAAAATGTGTAGCTCAAGAATTTTTTCATATCGCAATTATAGCTAACTAATGTGCCCCTAAAAATAAATCTTCTTAATTTTTTACAACTAATTTATTCAAGGTGGTGATAAAATAATATTAAATCTAAGAAAAAATAACTTTGAACTTAAAAATTTCTATCATCGGTGCGGGCTATGTTGGTTGTGGCAACGCGTTATTTTTAGCTACCCATAATGATGTATCTGTCATGGATATAGATGAGCGAAAAGTTACAGATATTAACAATAATATCTTGCCGATTAGTGATCCAGCTGGTGAGGCGCTTCTTAAGAATGGAGATCTTAGAATCAATGCTACAAACGATCTAAACCTTTCTATCCAAGGAGCTGATTTTGTTATTTTAGCATTACCCACCAATTTTAATGAACGTACCTTACAGTACGATACAAGCATGCTTGATAAAGTTGCAGAGGATGTCTTAAAGCTCAATCCTGAAACCTTTATTGTTATCAAATCGACTGTTAATATTGGATACACTGATGGATTGCAGAAAAAATTAAATACTAATCGTGTGATCTTTAGCCCAGAGTTTCTAAGGGAAGGTCACGCCTTAGAGGATAATTTAGAACCCTCAAGGATTATTATTGGCAGCAAGGAAGCATCTGGAAAAAAGTTTGCTCAGCTGCTGGTCGAGTCTTCACCAAAAAAAGATGTTGAGGTGTTATTTATGGAGTCTAGAGATGCTGAGAGTGTAAAACTTTTCTCTAATACGTATCTTGCCATGAGGGTTGCATTTTTTAATGAACTAGATAATTTTTGCCTTGAAAATCAAATAGATGCTACCAATGTTATACAGGGAGTTTCCCTGGATAGTCGAATAGGAAATTATTATAATAATCCGTCATTTGGCTTTGGTGGGTATTGTCTCCCCAAGGATTCAAAGCAACTTCTTCAGCAATTTCACGATACGCCTAGCCATTTAATTGCTAGTATTCAAGATTCTAATGAACAAAGGAAGATTTTTCTAGCACAAAAAATTATTGATTTGGGGGTTAAGAATGTTGGAGTTTACAAGCTAGCAATGAAGGCAGGCTCAGACAACTCTCGTGATTCTTCAGTATTTGGAATTATTAATATACTAATTGATGCGGGCATTAACATTTTTATCTTTGATGATTTCTTGGACGAGTTTACTTTGCCTGGCGCAACATTTATAAATTCTCTCGATAATTTTATTGATAAATCTGATTTGATAGTAACAAATAGAATAGATGAAAAAATTTCCATAGCAAAAGATAAAATTTTCTCTAGAGATATTTTTTCAACAGATACTTAAACCAATGAATATTTTAATAACGGGTGGAGCGGGATTTTTAGGCACAAACTTATCTTATTCATTGCTTGAAGATGGGCACTCTGTCACAATTTTAGATAATTTGCATAGCGGAGCAGAAGCCAATCTCTCATATTTAACACAACAGCATGAGTTTGTATTTTTAAATCATGATATTAGAAACCCGATCACTCTTGATCAAAAATTTGATCAAATCTACCATCTCGCATGCCCAGCTTCACCTAAGTTTTATCAAGCTGACCCAATATACACTACTGAAACTTGTGTATTAGGAACGTTAAATGTTTTGAAGAAAGCCCTACATGATAATGGAAAAATTCTTTTCACTTCTACTAGTGAGGTTTACGGAGATCCTGAAGTGCACCCACAAACTGAAAATTATAGAGGCTCTGTGAATTGTACTGGGATTCGAGCATGTTACGACGAAGGAAAAAGATGTGCTGAAAGTCTTATGTATGATTTCCATAGAATGCATGGATTAGATATAAAAGTTGCAAGATTATTTAACACTTATGGACAATTTATGAGACCGGATGACGGAAGAGTTGTATCTAATTTTATCTGTCAAAGCCTCTTAGATAAGCCTATTACGGTTTATGGAGATGGCAGGCAAACTAGGAGCTTTTGCCATGTAGATGATCTGATTGTCGGTTTAAAGAAACTAATGAATTCATCTGCTGACATTTTTATGCCAATTAATCTTGGTAATCCGGATGAGTTTCAATTAATTGAATTAATTGAAGTTATACAAAAAATTACAACCAAAAATCTTAAGGTGCAGCACCTTCCACTTCCCCAAGATGATCCTAAGATGAGGCGGCCTGATATAACTGCTGCAAAAAAATTATTAGATTGGCATCCCTTGATTAACCTAGATCAGGGAGTTGAAAAAACGATTAGATATTTTGATAAATTACTATCTAAATCTTAGTTCTATCAAAAACTTTATTTATTTTTAAATATTAAAAATCTTCTTAAAGAATAATTGAAAATAAATGCAGTTCCAGCTGCCAGTACTTTTGAAATAAAAACATTTATTAAGAACCATTCATAGAAGGCATAAAGAAAACTCATGCTAATCAATAGACCGCCAGCGCTTACAAGAAAAATTAAGCCTAAAGTATTGATAGATGAGAATTTTTGCAAACCTTTAAAAGCATAATTTTGTGAAAGATAAAAATTTAGCGATGTAGCGAATACGAATGACAGGGTTGCAGAATATAGATAGTAGATATCTAGAACCTGTAAAAAAAATGCAAATAATAGAAAATCAAATATAAAACTTACCCCACCAACAATAAGGTACTTGATTAAGGTTATATCGAGGGCCAGTGATTTAACTAAGCTTTTAAGGCGCATGAGCTAATAATTACTAGTTTTTAATTTTTTTGCCAAATAAAGCTTTTTTCATGATCACAAGAATTACGTTGAATGTGTGATAAGCACGAATTTTTTTCCCTTCTGCATGAGTGCGACCAAAGTATGATATTGGAACCTCATAGAATGTAGAGCCTCTTTTAATTGCCAACCCTAAAATCTCTGCTTGTTGAGCCCAACCATTTTCCCTTAGCTCCTTAGGATCTACCAAACTTCTTTTAAATAAAAAGTAGCAACTATAAATATCTGTAAATGTAGTATTGTTTAATATATTGAAAATAAAAGTAATTAACCTATTTCCAACTCTATTCCAGTAATAATGAACTCTAGTCATTTGAGGCGCAAGATTTCTACTGCCAAAGACTATATCTGCCTCTAGCAAAACTACCGGCTTGAGAATCAAATGATAATCGTTAGGGTCATACTCAAGATCTGCATCTTGAAAAAGAACATAATCACCTTCTGCAACTTTTAGACCCTCGATTACTGCACCACCTTTTCCAAGATTTTCATCCAAATTTACTAATCGAGAATACAAATGTTTATTTTCTTGAAGTAAAGATAAAGAATTATCTGAGGATCCATCATTTATAACAATAACTTCTAAGGTAATATTTTTAATTTCCTGGAGACTAATTGTCTTAAGAACTTGAATGATTGTTTTTTCTTCATTGAAACAAGGTATTAGGATTGAAATTTTTAGCATAGTAGTTTGAAGAAATAAAATAAATAAATTGCCATTATCGATATAAAATATACAAGCATATAGTTTACAATGTCGGATTATATCACTGCTAAGTATTGAAAAATATACATTAATTTTTACTTTGGAGTCCCAAAAATGAAGCAAAAAATAGTAATAACTGGCGGGTTAGGCTACTTAGGAACCGAACTTTGCAATCTTTATTCTGGCGAATCTAGATTTAAAGAGATTATTGTTTATGACAATAACTTTAAATCCGCTTCTGTTGCACAGTTACGCAGATGGAGCATTAAATTTATTCAAGGAGATATATTAGACAAAGAACTATTAACCTCAGTTGTTCATGATGCCGACGTTGTATATCACCTTGCAGGAATTACAAATGTTGCCTATACAACAGAAGAGGAGATGGATAACCCTAATAAGAGTAAGGAGATTCAAGAAGTGGGTATTAAGGGCTCAAGAAATATTATTGAGGCTATCCCAGAAAAATGTAAATTAATCTTTCCTTCCACCCATGTTGTGTATGAAGGCTTTTCTGAAAGAGTAGAAAATATTTCTGAAGACATACCAACAAATCCGTACCTTTCTTATGCTAAGGGAAAAAACCAGACAGAAATTGACCTCAAAGAATCCTCAGCCAACTTCGTCGTTTGCAGGCTAGCATCCGTCTATGGTTTTTCTGGAGACTCTACAAGAATTGGTATCATGCCAAATTTATTTTCAAAAATAGCTTCTCAAGATGGCACTCTTAAACTCTTTTCTGGAGGAATTCAGCTCAAGACACTGGTTCCTTTAAGTGATGTTGTTAGATGTTTTAAGTTTATGGCTGAGAATCATGCGATCACTCGAGATACATTTCATGTGTCCAAAGATGTGGTAACGGTTAAGCAAGTTGCAGAATTATGCAAGGAAATTAATCCAAAACTAAATATCATAGAGACTGACGACCCAATCCCAAATTTAGGATACTCAATATCAAATAAAAAGTTATTAAATACAGGCTTTGAATTTGCAAGTGATTTAAAAGAATCGCTTGCTGAGATGATCATCAAATGGTCAGCTTGCGATCGACCAAAAGATTGGGAGTGGCTTACACCAAATGGAGATGATTTTAAGGATGAGAGAGGTCTTATTACTAATTATGTCTTAGAAGAGCCTATTAACTGGATAGGGTATATTGAATCTAAAGCTGGCACGATTCGAGCAAATCATTATCATCCTGTAATGGAGCAAAAAACTATCTTGCTTAGCGGCAAATACATTAGCGTGCTTCAAGACCTTGCAGATCCACAATCACCAATTACTACAAAAACTATTTATCCAGGAGACCTATGCAATATTTATCCTAATATTATCCATACTATGGTTTTTTTAGAAGATTCAGTATTCTTAAATTTAGTACGAGGCGATAGACAGCATGATAATTATGGCGAGGAATATAATTTAGGAAAAGCAGTTTATCATACCGTTCGTCACAATCTTGTTAATCAAGATTTTGGAGAAAACTTATTAAAAAATTATGCTACTAGTTGCAGGGCTACTGGAAATGATCTGATAAGGCCAATCATCTCATTAGGCCTTTCACCATTGGCTAATAATTTATTGGAATCTGCGGATGATGTCGCCGAATTATTTCCTTTAGAAATGACTTATTGCCCAGATAGTCATAACTGTCAGCTCAGTTATGTTGTTCCTCCAGAGAAACTATTTGATCATTACCTTTATGTTTCATCAACTGCTGCTTCTTTTAGAAATCATTTTAAGGAAGCTGCTGACCATTATATTGAATCTTATAAGCTAAACCAAGATTCATTAGTAATTGACATAGGCTCAAATGATGGAGTCTTCTTAAAACCCTTACAAGAAAAGGGTGTGCAGGTTTTAGGTGTAGAGCCCGCTAAAAATGTTGCTAAAATAGCAGAAGAGAATGGTGTCCCAACCCTCAACAGCTATTTTAATCAGGATGCAGTCGACCAAATTATTAAGAATTATGGAACAGCAGATCTAATCACCGCATCAAATGTTTTTGCTCATGCGGATAACCTTACAGAAATTGCAGTATGTGCCTTCAAAATCCTGAAAAAAAATGGAACCTTTATAGTAGAAGTTCAATCTATGATTGATATGCTGGATGATGTCTTATTTGATAATATATATCATGAACATGTTAATTATTGGAGCGCCACTTCAATTAATAATTTTTTTATAAACCTAGGCTATTCAATTGTTAAAATTGAAAGGATAGATACGCATGGTGGCTCTATAAGGGTTTATGTTGAAGATAACCCAACGCATATCGATGAAAGCGTTAATGAGATCTTAGAATTAGAAAAAAATAAAGGGCTAACTGAATACAATACATATTTAGATTTTGCTAAGAAAGTTGAAAATATTAAAATAAATACTATTCAAAATATTAAGAAATTAAAATCTCAAGGCAAAAACATTGTTGGTTTTGGGGCCCCTGCTAAAGCAACAACAGTTCTCAATTATTTTGGCATTTCCACCCAATTCATTGATTATATTGTTGAAGACAATGAATTAAAGCATAATTTGTTTGTTCCAGGAGTTAACATCCCAATAAAAAGCAAAGATAATTTACAAAAGGATCCACCTGATTATATCTTAGTCTTAGCTTGGAATTTCTTTGACGACATTAAAAAGAATAATGCTGAATTAGTTAAACTTGGCTGTAAATTTATTACTCTTAAAGATTTGTCTGAAAATATAATTACATAACTCATGTAATATGTCTTAAGATTTTTATAATCCTGTTAAAGAGAAATAGAGAAATACAAATGCAAAACATTTTTACTTTCCTTAAAACTTTTATCTCACATCAGAAAAAATTTAAATATTTACTATCTAGAATTATTCTTAGATTGGGTATAGGAAAATTCTTCAAAATGCAGAGAAATGGCTATACTATTAGGCTTTCAGAGAATAATATTGCTTCAGAGATGTTCATTCAGGGTAAGAAATTCTATAGAGCCGAAGAAGAGTTTATTATCTCATTGCTGAAAGATACTAGTACATTTATTGATATTGGTGCAAATATAGGAAATCTTTCTCTAGCAGCGTCAACAACTATCACTCATGGGGAAATATTTGCTTTTGAAGCTCAGCCAAAAACCTTTAATTCACTGCAGCAAAACTTAGCAGATAATGCCAAAAATATACATTCATACAACCTTGCTGTGAGCAATGAACCAGGAGAATTGCACATGACAGATTTTGCTGCGGATGATTGCAATGGCGTTGCCGACAAAAAGACTAATAATACAATCTCTGTAAAAGCGGAAACTATTGATAGCGTGCTAAAGGATAAAAATACATTTATAGATCTTCTCAAAATAGATGTCGAGGGCTATGAATTAATGGTTTTACAAGGCGCAATAGAAACATTGTCTAGAACAAAATACGTTTATTTTGAGCTATGGGATGAACTTACTGACAGATTTGGCTACTCTGGATTTGAGATAATTGATTTTCTTTCAGCTAGAGGGTTTGAGGTCTTTCATCTGGATAATTTTGTACTCGGCTCGGCTGTGACAGAAAAAAAATTTCCACAGATCGGTGAACTCCTAGCGGTATCGAAAGAAAATTAAAATAGCTAGTTAAGACTTACTAGAATTAAGTAATATCGCTAACTTATAGATTATAGCTGGAAGGATGATCCAGGGAATTTGCGTTTGAAACATAATTCGCCTTCCATTAGAAGCAAATAACTCAGGATTATAATATGATCCAAATGGAGCCAATGGAGCCCATGAAAGAATTTTTCCTTCGGCTAGTTGATCATGATAAAGAAACATCTCAACTCCAATATTCTGAGCTACACACCAGAGCATGAATATCGAGAATGCTCTCCAACTCCATGTGATAAAAATTGTATAGTCTCTCTTACATAACAACCAAGTGAGATAGAGACCACCGAGCCCAATAGTTCCAGCGTCAGCCAGCGAGTTCATTAACCAGTTAATATTCTGTGGAAGCCAGATATTTAATGCTGCAGAGCGCCTAATATTTACTGAATCGCCATCTATCCATCCATAAGTAAACCAAAGCTCCCAACCAAATGCACAAGCTATAAAGATGCATGCATATAAAGTTAATACGGATCTCGGCAGAGTATCTCTTTTGTAAATAAGATATATGAGGGGTGCTAAAGCAGAGACATAAACTACGCATACAACCCTAAGTTCTTCAAATGACATAATTAACCTTAAGAATATATTTGAATTATTGCAAATATAATTAGACTAAAGAGAGCTGCTAGCAGCAGCGGATATTCTCCAAGTTTTAAGGAATATTTTTTTGGCATCAAGAGCAGAACAGCAATTGAGCATGTAATTAATCCCAAAGCCCACAGTAAATCATTTAGC
>Ga0209709_10005388_pt1 | contig 10079 bp, 10 predicted proteins | sample ArcticOcean_MG_C_2_FD_187435 | JGI IMG/M metagenome (GOLD analysis project Ga0209709, IMG submission 187435) | Marine microbial communities from western Arctic Ocean - ArcticOcean_MG_CB4_136 (SPAdes) (version 2) | ecosystem: Environmental > Aquatic > Marine > Oceanic | place: Arctic Ocean...
ACAGAGAAATTATTATGACAATAAATGTGCTAGGTGTTAACCATAAATCTGCTCCCATAGATGTTAGAGAAAAACTAGTATTTGATAAAAATTCTATTCCCAGAGCTCTTGATGATATTAAAAATATTGAGGGTGTGAATGAAGTGGTTTTGATATCTACCTGTAATAGAACAGAAATATATACAGAAAATGATTCTGATAACTCAAAAATAATAAAATGGCTAAATAGTCATCAAGATGTAACCCAAGATTGCGAACCATTCATGTATAGCTATTATGAGGAAAAGGCTATCAAACATCTTTTCAGTGTAGCTTCAGGGGTAGACTCCATGGTTATAGGTGAAAATGAAATACTAGGGCAAGTAAAAGATGCGTTTAGAATTGCCGATCAAAATAACTGCATTAAATCATCTTTGAAAAAACTTTTTGAATTTTCTTTTTCTGTCGCAAAACAAGTTAGAACAAAAACAGATATAGGTTCTAACCCTGTTTCTTTTATGTTTACATCTATAACTTTAATAAAGAAAATATTTGATAATATATCATCAAAAAAAGCTTTAGTTGTGGGTTCTGGCTACATGATACAGTTGGCAATTAAATACCTGCAATCTAATAATGTCAGAAATATAACTTTAACTAACAGGAATTCTGAAAAAGGGTCAAGAATCGCAAAAGATAATGGATGTAATTATTCTAAGCTTCAATATCTTCCTAATATCATTGCGGCTCATGACATAATTATTTCATGTACATCTAGTACTATTCCGATTATAGGCAAAGGCATGATGGAGAGCTCTATAAATAATATAAACGCTAAACCTTTTGTTATAATTGACCTTGGGGTTCCAAGAGATGTGGAACCAGAAATATCTGATCTAGAAAATGTTTACCTATATAGTATTGATGATTTAGGGAAGGTAATTAAGAATAACTATAAAATACGTGAACAAGCTGTTGCTGAAGCTGAAAAAATAATAGATTACAAAATTGAGGATTTTAAAACATGGTTAAGTGAGAATCATTCAGATAACCTGGTAAAGTTATATCGTGGCTATGTTGATGATATTACTAATGGAGCTATTATCAAGGCAAAGAAAATGGTTCATTCTGGAGAAAGCCTAGATGATGTGATTGCTTATCTTGCCGAATCATTAAAAAATAAACTGACCCATGAAACTACGTCAAAATTAAAAGAAATTCTTCCATTACTAGATGAACCTACTGCTCTAAAAATACAAAATATATTTAAAAAATAAATAATGAATAATAAATTAATAGAAAAACTAGATAAGCTCTTTTCAAAACATAAAAAAATAGCTGAGCAACTAGAAGATGAAAATATATATCAGGACCATGAGCTCTTAAAAAAGCTTAATAAAGAATTTGCTAAAATAGACCCAGTAGTAAATAAATACAATGAATATAAAAGTCTGATAAATAATATTGAAGAATCAAAGTTATTTCTAACAGACAAAGAGTTTAGAATGATGGCCGAGGAAGATATAGAAAAAAATACAGCTAAAAAAAATATTCTTGAGGGATATTTTGAAAATGAATTAGTTGATAAGGATCCAAATGATAGCAAGGATGTTTTTCTTGAGATTAGAGCTGGCACTGGTGGTGATGAGGCCGCTATATTTTCTGGAGATTTATTTAAAATGTATTCTAAGTATGCAGAAAAAAATTTATGGGAAATAGAGTTGCTCAATGTTACAGAAAGTGATCATGGGGGATATAAAGAATTAATTTTAAAAGTTACAGGCGCTAATGTTTATGGTCAGCTCAAATTTGAGTCTGGAACTCATAGAGTTCAAAGAGTTCCTAATACTGAAACACAGGGACGGATACACACATCTGCTTCAACTGTTGCAGTATTGCCAGCGGTAGATGAAATAGATCAAATTGCAATTAATCCATCAGATTTACGAATAGATACTTACAGAGCATCTGGTGCTGGTGGTCAACATATAAACAAGACTGACTCAGCCGTTAGAATCACTCATATACCGTCAGGCACAGTTTCAGAATGTCAAGATGGAAGGTCTCAACATAAAAATAAAGCTCAGGCAATGTCAATGCTATATTCTAGATTACTAATGCATGAGCAAGAGCAAAGAAAAAAAGATACTGCTGAGGAAAGGAAAAATTTAATTGGCAGTGGAGATAGATCAGAACGTATCCGTACATATAATTTTCCTCAAGGAAGAATTACTGATCATCGAATTAATCTTACTCTATATAAACTTGATCATATTTTAGAAGGGAATATTGAACCATTAATTGATGAGTTAAAAAAAGCATCACTAAACTAAAATGTCATTAACGCTAGAAAAGATATTGGTACAGTCCTTAGCTGATGTTAAAAATAGATTCAATGAAAACATAACTAAGTCAGATATTATGTATTGCTTAATGGAAGCAGTTGGAAAAGATAAATCCTATATAATAGCCAACCATGATAAAAAAATTGACGGTAATCAATTAATAAAATTTAATTTCTTCTTTGATTCTCTGCAAGATGGGGTGCCTCTAGCATATGTTTTGGGTAATCAATTTTTTTATAAATATAAATATTATGTTAACCATAATGTATTGATACCCAGACCTGAAACAGAAATAATAATTTCTGAAATAATTAATCGTGGAGATCAGATATATAAACCAAAAAAGAATTTTAATGTAATAGATGCTGGATCAGGATCAGGTTGCATTGGTTTAAGTATTGCCTCTGAAAGAAATGAGTGGAATGTTATCTTATCGGAAAAATCACTTGGAGCATCAAAAGTATTAAACAAAAATTACCAATCAGAATATAGGGAGAATTGTTTTCTAGTAATGAGTGACTGGCTAAGCGCATTCAAGGAAGACACTGCAGACATGATTGTATCCAATCCACCATATATCAAGACTAATTGTATTGAAATTGATAAAAGTGTTAGTAATTATGAGCCTGCCGAAGCATTATTTTCTCCTGATGAAGGTTTATCTGACATAAAACGAATTATCTCTGAATCTAAAAAGGTATTAAGGAAAGATGGTTTATTGTTTATTGAGAATGGTTTTGACCAATCTGAAAAAGTAGTAGAAATATTGAAAGAAAACTATTATGAAGACATAGATATTATATTAGATTATAATAATATAAAGAGATTTACGGTCTCAAGAAGCCCATAATATGAATAAAGAAACAATAATAAAAATATCAGATCTAGCAAAGATTGACATAAAAGATGATCAAATAGATGATATTTTGACTAGTTTAGAAAAAATATTAAACCTAGTTGATGAAATGAATTCGGTAGATACTGATAGCGTTACCCCAATGTCTCATCCTCTGAATCTTAAGCAAGAATTGCGCAAAGATATAGTGGAAGCATCTAATGAAAGAGAGTTGTTCCAAAAAAATAATAAACATACTGATAATGGATACTATATAGTTCCAAAAATAATTGATTAACATGCATAATAAAACTGTTTCAGAACTAAAGAAAGATTTAAAAAATAAGAAGATAAGTTCAGTTGAACTTACTAATCATTTCGTCGATAGAATCAAGAGTATAGACTCTCAATTGAATTCCTTTATCTCATTGACAGAGGAATATGCAATTGCTCAGGCTAAAAAAATAGATTTGGAAATTTCCAAGGGTAAAATTAGGCCGCTAGCAGGAATACCGCTTGCCCAGAAAGATATTTTTTGTACAAAAGGTCTTAGAACTACATGCGGTTCAAAAATGCTAGAAAATTTTATTAGCCCATATGATGCAACAGTTGTGGAAAAACTTAATGACGCAGGCATGGTTATTATTGGTAAAACAAACATGGATGAATTTGCTATGGGATCATCAAATGAAACTAGTTACTTTGGTGATGTTAAAAATCCATGGAATACAGAGTATGTTCCTGGGGGATCATCTGGAGGCTCTGCAGCTAGTGTTGCTGCAAGACTTATACCTTGCTCAACAGGTACTGATACTGGGGGTTCAATAAGACAACCGGCTTCTTTAACAGGAGTTTGCGGCATCAAACCAACATACGGGAGAGTATCAAGATATGGAATGATAGCGTTTGCTTCGAGCTTAGACCAAGCAGGAGTTTTTACTAGGACAGCTGAAGATTGCGCTATACTCTTAACCCATATTTCTGGATATGATCCTAAAGATTCCACTTCATCAAGAAAAAATGTTCCAGATTATGAGAAAGAATGTAAACAAAAATTTACTAGCATGACAATTGGTATACCTGTTGAATTTTTAGAGGACTTAGATGATACCGTGAAAGAAGTTTTTGAAGAGAATATTAAGGTACTCGAAAAAAATGGATGTAAATTTAAAAAAATTAGTCTCAAAAGTTCAAAGCTTGGTGTATCTGCTTATCAGGTAGTAGCCCCTGCAGAATGTTCTTCTAATTTATCTAGGTTTGACGGGGTTAGATTCGGACACAGAGCTAACAATGCCAAAAATATTGATGATTTATATAAAAAATCAAGGTCAGAGGGTTTTGGTCAAGAAGTTAAGAGAAGAATATTGATTGGGACATATGCTTTATCCGCAGGATACTATGATGCTTATTATCTTAAAGCACAAAAAATAAGACAAGTTATTTCTAATGAATTTGCAGCAGCATTCAAAGAAGTTGATCTAATATTAGGACCAACTGCCCCTGATTGTGCATTCAAAATTGGAGAAAAAGTTAATGATCCTATTGCAATGTATCTTTCAGACGTCTTTACAGTCAGCACAAATCTTGCAGGTTTACCGGCAATGTCTTTGCCAATGGGATTCAAAAATAGCCTACCTCTTGGCTTACAAATAATTGGTAATCATTTCGATGAAGCAAAAATATTATCATTAGCTCATCACTATCAACAAATAACTGATTGGCATACAAAAAAACCAAAAGTATCTGGAGATTAATATGTGGGAATCAGTTATAGGTTTAGAGATTCATGTTCAGCTCAATACAAAGAGTAAAATTTTTTCGCCTGCATCTACCAGTTTTGGTGCCCCTCAAAATACTCAAGCTTGCGCTATTGATTTAGGCATGCCAGGTGTATTACCAGTCTTAAATGAAGAGGCTGTGATTATGGCCGTTAAATTTGGAATAGCTGTGGGGTCTAAAATTTTAGATAATTCTATTTTTGCTAGGAAAAATTATTTTTATCCAGACCTGCCCAAGGGTTACCAAATTTCACAATATGAAATACCAATTGTATCTGGTGGGACTATGGAAATTATAACAAATGGTAAATCTAAAATAATTAATCTCACAAGAGCTCACTTAGAAGAAGATGCTGGTAAATCAATTCATGATTTATATCCAAATGAAAGTGCTATTGATCTTAATAGAGCTGGAACACCACTAATAGAAATTGTTTCAGAACCTGAAATGGAAAATGCAGAAGAAGCTGTTCAATACTTAAAAAATATACATTCATTAGTGCGATATCTTGGGATTAGTGATGGAAATATGCAGGAAGGATCGTTTAGATGCGATGCAAATATTTCACTGAAAAAGAAAGGCTCTACTAAACTAGGAACCAGAGCAGAAATAAAAAATATTAATTCTTTCAAATATGTGGAAAGTGCGATTAATCATGAAATTGAACGCCAAGCAGTAATTCTTGATAGAGGTGATAGTGTTGTACAGGAAACTAGGTTATATGATCCATCGAAAGATGAAACAAGATCAATGAGATCTAAGGTAGAAGCCAATGATTACCGATACTTCCCTGACCCAGATTTGCTTCCAGTATCCATTAGTCAGGATTTAATTAAAGATATAAAAAATAATATGCCTGAACTCCCGAGCGCAAAAAAAATAAGGTTCATAAGTCAATATGGGTTAAATGAGTATGATACAGTTATATTGGTCTCGGATAGAGAGTTATCTGAATATTTTGAAAGTACATTAAAAGACTCAGATTTAAATCCTAAAATGACAGCAAACTGGATTATTACAGAAGTTCTTGCTCTAGCTAAAAAGGCCTATTTATCTGTAAAAGACTACCCTGTTTCCTCAGAGGACTTAACATATTTACTATTAAACGTAACAAATGAAACTATCTCCAGCAAACAGGCTAAAGATGTTTTTGAAAGAATGTGGGATAATAAGGAAAATCCTAGAGATATCATAGAAAACGAAGGTATGAAGCAAATCTCTGATATAGGTGAATTGAATAAAATAGTTGATAATATTATTAAAAACAACTATAAAAGTGTAGAAGAGTATCAAAGCGGCAAAGATAAGCTTTTAGGCTTCTTTGTAGGACAAGTTATGAAAGAAACTCAAGGCCAAGGAAATCCTAAGATTATAAACCAACTGCTTAAGGAAAAATTAAAAAAATGATTAGTGATATATTTAGAAAACTAAAGGGCACTTTCTCAACAGATTTATCTATTGATTTGGGAACAGCAAATACACTTATATACGTGAAAGGCCGGGGTATTGTGTTAGACGAACCGTCTGTTGTCGTAGTTAGAGATGAGCGTAGTAGAAGTGGAAGGAAAATTGAAGCGGTTGGGATAGAGGCAAAAAAAATGTTAGGGAGAACACCAGTTGGATTACAAGCTATAAGACCAATGAAAGATGGTGTGATTTCAGATTTTATGGTCTGCGAAAAAATGCTTCAACATTTTATTAGAAAAGTTCATGATAGTAAATTTTTTAGACCAAGTCCTAGAGTATTAGTGTGTGTGCCATGCGGTGCAACACAGGTTGAAAGAAGAGCTATTAAAGAATCAGCGTCGGGTGCAGGCGCAAGAATAGTACACCTGATAGATGAACCGATGGCAGCAGCTATAGGGGCTGGAATGCCTATAGATGAAGCTAGAGGGTATATGGTCCTTGATATTGGAGGAGGAACATCTGAGGTAGCTACAATTTCACTAAATGGAATAGTTTATGCGTCATCTACCAGAATTGGTGGTGATACATTTGATGATCAGATTATCGCATATGTGAGAAGGAATTATGGGTGCGTTATAGGTTATCCGACTGCAGAAAAAATAAAACATACGGTTGGATGTGCATATCCTAGTAGTGACTTACTTGAAATAGAAGTGAAAGGGACAAATCTATCTGCTGGTGTACCACAATCATTTACTGTTAATAGTAATGAGATACTGGAAGCCCTTCAGGATTCACTCCAAGGCATTATTGGTGCAGTTAAAACTGCACTTGAACAAACACCTCCTGAGCTAGGCGCTGATATACATGAGCGCGGAATGGTTCTAACTGGTGGTGGGGCGCTCTTAAGAGACTTGGATAAACTTATTACGGAAGAAACAGGCATGTATGTTATCGTGGCTGAAGACCCAATGAGTTGTGTGGCAAGGGGTGGCGGAAAAGTATTGGAAATTATTGATAAAGAAGGAATTGAATTTCTATCTGTTGATTAATAATGGAACGCTTTTATAAAAAAAGTACCGCAGATTTTTATACCTTAATATTTTTATTATGTCTATCTGTTGGCACTATAATTTTAGATTATAAATATAATCAAATTACATATATTAGATCTGTCATCAATGACTTAATTGTTTATCCGATCGACAGATTATCAAACTTACCTAGGTCATTTATAAATCAGTTAGTTTCAGAATCAAGTAATATAAAAGATTTGGAACTTGAGTTAAAAATTCTAGAAAAAGAAAATGTATATTTAAAGATAAAAGTACAGGAATTAAATTCATTAAAAGATGAAAATACAAGATTGAGAAAAATTTCTAAAGCATCAATCATAACATCCAAAAAACAAACTATAGTCAAAGTTATCAGCAATACTGCAAGTCCAAACAAAAGAGTTGTCTCCATTGATAAAGGTGAAAAATATGGAGTTTATATAGGTCAAAATGTTATTGGTGTTAACGGATTAGTTGGCCAAGTAATAGAGACGGCATTTGTTTCGTCAAAAGTTATACTAGCAACTGAACCTACTCATACTATTCCGGCAGTCGTCGACAGAACTGGTACTAATATTTTAGTGACTGGCCATACAGATGATGGAAAACTAATTGTTCCATATGCTGAAATGGGGATAGATATAGTTGTTGGCGATGTTATCTCCACATCTGGTCTTGCAAATAGATTTAAAGCCAAAATACCAATTGGAATAGTTATTAAAAAGACGAGTAATCGAGACAAAGAGTTTAGTGACATTGAAATTAAACCTTTTGAAAAAATTGGTCGAATGTCGGAATTAATATTAATTTGGGACTACAAGCCAAAGGGTGAGGCAGATGAATAATTTTATAATTATAACGCTATCGCTACTATTATCTATTGTCCTAACAATCACAACATTTCCGCTTGGATACTTTGCTCCTGACTGGATACATTTATTTCTAATATATTGGATATTAGCTACCCCGAGTTCAATTGGATTATTGACCGCATGGGTAATTGGGCTTCTAGTAGATGTAGTGCTTGGTTCCACATTGGGGGTTAATGCATTAGTGTACAGTTTAATTGCTTACCTTATCTTTAAATCATATATGGCAATACGTTATTTAACTGTATTACAACAAGGAATTCTTATTCTTTTACTCTTGCTTGTTAAGTCTACGCTAATTTTATGGATGGATGATATGATAGGTACTTCTAATTACACTACCTCTATATACTGGACACCTCTAATCAGTGCATTAGCTTGGCCTTTAGTTTATTATTTTTTAAGAAATCTTAGAAGAAAATACAATGTTACTTAATGGATATATTTTCTGATTTACATAACAAAGAACTATCTATTTTTTTAGATAAAATCCTTGATAATTATTACGATAAAATAGTAACTAAAAACCTTTCTATTAATTTTAATAAAAATGACATTAAAATAATTAATGCAAACTATAAAGAAGCTGTATCTATTTCAATAGATTTTCTTGATGAAGCAATTAAGGATAAAATCAAATTAAGACTTTCTGGAAAGAAAGATATATTTAATAAATTATTTCCAATAAAAGATTCTACATTACTAGATTGCACTGCTGGATATGGAAGAGATAGTTATATTTTAAGATCAATGGGCTTTAATGTCACAATGATAGAGAACAGTCCTGTAATGTCATTATTATTAAATAATGCACTAAAGAAGCTAAAGCTATCAAACTTTAGGATGTACCATGGAAATTCTTATGACTACCTAAACCATTCTGAAAAATATTATGACTATATCTATATAGATTTTATGTTTAATAAACTTAAAAAAAACCCCCTATCATCTAAAAATGATGAAACTTTAAAGCTAATATCATTTCAGGAGAATAATAAAAACGACCTTATTAGCCTTGCTATAAAAAAATCAAATAGTCGGGTAGTGGTTAAAGAACCTAAGCATTCATTAAGTGATATACTGAAACCAGAATATACTATAAAAACAAAGCTTTTAAATTTCAATATATACAAGGGTAAGAATGGATAAACTTAACAATATAATGCAACATATATGCCTCGAGAGCAAAGATAAAAAGATTATTTTATATGAAAAATCTGATAATCATATATGTAAATCCTTGAAGTTTCTAGGTATAACTTACCAGCATTTATCTCGGCTAGATGAACTGGTGACTCTTGATTCTGATAATGTATTATTATTATCAATTGATCAAAACATAGTGAATCATGATGATTTCTACAGAAAAGTTGGGAGTATGTTATTAAAACATTCAGATAATTTTATTATAATTAACGAAAGCAATAAAGCAGACTACCTGGATGATCCATTGCATAAATCTCTAATGTCATTAGGTTTTAAATTAAGCTCACAAATCAATCATGATGATATCTTTTTTCTCTTTTATACTTATAATATAGGTAATTATAAAAATTCACCGGACTGGTTAAATAGCGAAAATTGGGCAAACCCGGAATTATGGGAGAAATAAACATGGAAGATTTAATAAAAAAAATACTCAATGATCAGATCAAAGGTTCTTTGATTACAGTGGAAGGTGGAAAATCTAAATATACGGTTCGAGTTGTTAGCGATATATTTAAAGGCAAGACTATAATTGATAGGCATAAAGTTATATATTCAGCTTTAGATAGTTATATTAAATCAGGTGAAATACATGCGTTAACTA
>Ga0209709_10005392_pt1 | contig 10075 bp, 3 predicted proteins | sample ArcticOcean_MG_C_2_FD_187435 | JGI IMG/M metagenome (GOLD analysis project Ga0209709, IMG submission 187435) | Marine microbial communities from western Arctic Ocean - ArcticOcean_MG_CB4_136 (SPAdes) (version 2) | ecosystem: Environmental > Aquatic > Marine > Oceanic | place: Arctic Ocean...
TGGCTCGTTGAATTTAAATATAGGCTCTGAATATCCAAATAATTCACTTAATATGAATGTTAGAGGTCGATAATGCCAATTAGAGTAAGATATAAAAACCTAGAAGGTCAAGAGTGTACCGTTAGGCCCACTCCGCTGGTTTCTATTAGCTCAGAGCTTAATCAGACTGCGGCTGGCGACATACTGGGCGTTACATACTCAATAACTCTGACAGGTACGCTGTTGCCAGATATGGGCACCCCTTACGCTGTATCCAATATAACTCAAGCCTTATACCCTTTTCATTCTGAAGATGTTTTAGGTACTTTGTCTTTAACTGGCCCTTATAATACTTTTGATAACAATGTGAGTCATTTTGGCAACCACAGGCCCAACAGACAAGCGGTTAGTAGCCAATCTCAAGCTCAAGCAATATTTATGAAACAAAGATCTCTTAGAGAGCTTTTTGCAAATCATGGTCAACGGATGGAGATTACAGATGTTGAGTTTGATTCATCTAGTATTGTTTGTTATCCTAGAGTTGTTAATATATCCTTTTCAGAAGGCACCTTTGTTGATAAGTGTGATTATACAATAACGTTAGAGGCAGACACTTTATTTGCCACAGCGGGTGGTGGAACAGTAGACGCTGATGGTAACAGAGACCAGTCACTAACACAGAATAACACAGTCCCACTAACTGACGAGCAGGAATTTATTGATCACTATGGAAATGCTTATGTTAAAGATTTTCAAGAAAGCTGGGCTATTGAAGTAGACGAGGCACAAGCAGAGACAATAAATTTAAACGATCAAAGTGTAGATAGAACCTACAGAATTACACATAACATCTCAGCCGTAGGTAAAGATCACTACAAACCAGTAACAGGCTCTATTGGTGTAGAAAGATTAATACCTTGGGTTCAAGCCAAGAAGTTTGTTCAAACTAGACTTGCTGATAAACCGCAACACTACGGAGCCTATCCCAATCAAAGTAACGTTTTACCTTTTATGACGAATTCAAACGGTTCTCCTTTACCAAACTTTTTGGGTAGAATAGGTGCGGGAACTATAGACCTACTTGACGATTATGGCGGGTTCAATCATGTAAGAACAGAAAATGTAGACGAAACCGCCGGAAGCTATAGCGTTACCGAAACTTGGTTGTTGGCCAGAGGAAGTGCCTACGAGACCTATAATCTTAGAATAAGTAGTAACACGGGAAATCCGTTTACTAAAGTAAGTATAAATGGAAACATAAAAGGTTTGTCTCCCTTGGCACCAAACGCCACCGAATACGGCGGAAAAAATAACGAAGGTAGAGACGGTGTAGGTTCTTATCTACCCACCGCATACGAAAGTGCCCTCAGTCATTATAACAGCATAACAACCAATGGGCAATTTGGCGTAGGCAGCTTGGTTTACAAAAGGGCGAACAATCAAACACAGGTGGAGATGAATTCTGAACCTCTGTCTATATCATTAGGTTCAAATAAATTAGCTGGAGAAGTAACTTATTCATTGGATTTTGACAATCGACCGACTAATATAATATCAAACGTTGTTGCAGAAAGTATAAACGTTAATGACACTTATCCGGGAGATATGTTCTCTGTGATTCCGGTAATAGGTAGAACTACTGGTCCAGTGTTGCAGTATATAGGAGGTAGGAGTGAATACAAAAGAGATGTGTCAATAAATCTTGTTATGAATCAAAGTGGCATATCGTACGGTTCCAATAGAGCGTCATTAATACTACTAAAGCCCAGTGTTAACGAGCCAACAGCAACTGAGATAGCACTTTTATTGGATACTCTTAGCCCTGCGGGTGAGCCGGGAGTTAGAAAATACTTTATAGGTCCACCTAGTGAAAGTTGGGAACCAAAAACTGGGTCATATAGTCTTAATATTTCCTTTACATATGAATTAGATAGGTAGGGTGTATTATGCCAGAGTCTGCAGGATCGGGGATTTTTAGTTTTGTAGGATTTTTAAATAATTTTTCAAACGCAAAACTGTCCAAAGACATTACCGGTGCGTCTGGGATAGACAACTTTACAATATTTAATGATTACATTCATTATTATAAAAGTGAAGAAAACGAAGGCGAAGAAAACGAAGGCGAAGAAAACAAAGAAATTAGAGTCCCTTTTGTGTCCGACTTAAGGCCAACAACTGCAAGTTGGGATAGGTATGGGGTAGATTTGGATGACGAAGAAGCCCTACAAAATGATACAGATCCGAGTTATTAACAGGAATTATAGGAATGGCAAATCTTCATAACGACAGCGACCCCGCTTCTGGTACCTATGGCGTAGTTCCGCCAACTGGTGTATATCAAGAAAAATGGCCCAGCAACGCCGTCTTCACGCAAGGATTTGCTGGTGGCCTTTCGGTCGCTGGATGGACCTCTGGAAATGAAGGGTTTGTTCAACAGAGTTTTCTGGGTGCTTCTATAAGATCGCTTAGTGTAAATGCTGGCTTTGGAGATTCTAGCTCTACAATGGGTATCGAGCTTGTTAACGATGAGTTTAATAAATCTGACAACACCGGATTTGGAGGTGGCGACGACGTTTACCACAACGGATTACACGATAAGTTTAGCCCCCCAGTGGTTGGGGCACCGGTTTTCTTTAAGTTTGGTAAAAACTTTGCTGACGTGGAGCAAGCATTTAGAAAAGATTTTGATCAAATCTACGGAACAGACACTTTAGATATCCCAGACGATCCATTTCCTATTTTTCTTGATAAATTTCCAATAAAAACACATCCATCAGGTTCCTACCTATTGGACAGCGACCCCGCTTCTGGTACCTCTAGATGGATAGACAAGTCAGTATTATTAGATCCAGACACAAAGTGGCGTGGATTCGATCACTTTACATTTGGAGGAATACTTCAGAGCTATACGGAAAATAGAAGCTCTGCTGGAAATCCTCTTTATAATGTCAAGCTTACTGACCCTAGAGAAATATTAACAAATACTGAGTTAGTCTTAAACAATTATCAAGGAACTACATTTAATAATAAAAACCTTTATAATATATACGGATTTTTAGAGTATGATCCAAGTACCCACCTATCTGACCAGCTCAGTGAGCTATCTACCGACAAAAGAATTCTTACAAAAGAAGTTGACTCAGTTGGAAAGGTTACTTATACTGGTGATGATTTATTTATCTTTAAAGAAGAGGGCGGCGAAGATATAGAAGTTGTTGTAGAATCACTCGAAGAAGAAGCCACCATCAAAGGGAGTTTCCCAATTACTGGACAGGGATTTGCACGACGAGGAGACAATGGAATACCTTGGTACAGAGTAGAACAGGCTATGAACAGCCTATTTTCTTACAAGTCTGATTTACCAAAAGAATATAAAGACGCGGGCTTTGGCGGAGTGGTTGACTTTCGTGGCTACAATTACGTGGTTGACTGGGGAGGTATACCAACAGAGCAGATTCCACAAACTTACTACTTAGACTTTGACAATTTGAATATGCTAGACTTAGCACAAGAATTGTGTGAGATATTAAGCAGAGAGCTGTATGTTTCCCTGCTTCCGGTAGTAGATCATCCATCCTGCTCAAAGATTTTTCAAGAAAATAAAGAAGTTATAGCGTTGGCGGATCAACTTCCGCAAGATTCCCCAGAAAGAAATCTTATACTGGGAAGCGGCTTAATTAACGGCATTATCAGAATTGATAGTATCGACAAAAAAGAACAACCTAAATATGGTACGGTTAAGCAGTACCTAGAAGATCTTGAAGCACTTGACATATTCGTTGAAAACAGAGACGTTGGTTTCGAGGTGTCTAACGTCGTTACGGACAAATTTATTGTCGGTGCCCAAGAAGTAGACATGCATTATTTCAACGGACTAAGAGACAGAGATAACTATCTTGAAAGACTACAAGATACTGGAGACGCACAAGCCCAACAAAGACTAGAGCAACTAAGTCATGACAAGTGGACTTTGGATACAAACTTGAAACAACAGATAATTCCATTTTACGGATTTATAGGCGATAAAGCTGTAACAATTCCAAGAGGTTTTGGGTCTTATCAGCAAATATTGTTGGACGCAAGAGGATTAGACGCCCACGGCGTGGGTGCATACTATGTGGCTACAGAAATGGAGTTACGGGCAGCGTCTGTTTCTTATAAAGCTTGGCAAAATTTCCTGCTTACATATAATGAACTTTACATACAAGAATTAAGTAGTAACCAAGCTTTTTACGCTCACTTGGGTATGAATATGACGGAAGAAGTGGCCGGTATAAATGATCAGCTTGATGAAGACAGTCCAATTAAACAGCAGTTAGACGATTTGGCCGAGGCTGGAAGAAAGTTTGGCGTTAGTGTTCCTAGATCTGTGTGGAATTCTGACAAGTCCGATAGAAGATTTTCAGAGATTCAAGTAGATCCTGAGACAGGCGAAGCCGAAACAGATGAGGATGGAAATGAAGTTTTTGACGAGACAACAGGTGGGCCGTTTGAAGGAAAAATGGGTAAGGATGGTTATCCCGCTAACCCGTGCAACCCACCATTTGGATATCCATTATATTATAAGCGTGCCGAGAAGATAGGTATACCACAAGCTGGATACACACAAGCAGTTGGAAGTATCCATACACTGATGACTAGTGTAGGAACCTTAGAAGATCTACGAAGATCAGATAAAGAAAGATTTAGTTATGTTAAAACAATGGCGTCAAAAAGTACAAACAGGCTCAGAGCCTTGATAGCACAAAAAGAGAACACGAAAGAAAAAAGTAGTGGTGGTGCCTATGAAGAGCTACAGAAAGATATCAACATCTTAAAGGACAGAATAGATAAAATTAATGATAACATAGTTAAAGAAGCGGAAGAAATTAAAAACCTCAGAGATGAGAGAAAAATTTCTATAATGCACCTAAAAGAAACTATTAAAAACTCCGCTGGTATTATTAAAAACATGGCTCAAAGATCAAGAGACTCTCTTAAAAATGCCAAAAAGGTCCACGCATTTATCAAAAAGATAGCAGACGATAACTTGGGTAAGAAATTCTTAGTTAAAATACCAAGGGCTACCAATGTAAACTGGTCTGCTGAAATTAAAACTTCGGATCAACAAGGGGGCGGGAAGAGGGTGTTAGAACCAATTAATTCCGAGATAGTCGCGGGGCGACCTTGGGATGTCGTTAGAGGTCCGTTTGGTTTTGCTCCACAGCCAATAAGTTCTGAACCCGACTATAAAGGGGGGGAAGAATGGAAAGCCAGCCTTAAGGAGTTTAAGAAAGTGGCTGAGGGTGCTGAAAGATCACGTCCGAGTGAAATACTTTTAGACGGAGCGACTTGGCCAACTAGATCCCACACACATTGGCACTATTTAGACACAGACGCTATGGGCGAGTCGTCGGCAGATTTCGACAATAAAGATATTCCTGCGTATGGTTCTGGATACACTAATGGTGCTTTGAAGTGTAATTTTAATCCGATGTCTGAGAAGTGGGAGCACAATTACAAACCAGAGCCGCAAGGTGGATTTTTTAATTATGCATTATTTGATAAAAATCTAAAGGTTGAAGAACAAGAAGTAAATAACATATCAAAAACTAAGCTACCAAAAGTAACACGCAATGTTTTAGCACCTAAACTTATGGACAAAATTGTTTCAGACAGCAACAGGATTCAGTGTTACGTTAGGTATGACCATAGTCAACACTTAGACTTTCAAGGTGTAAGCCCTGCTGATGTAGAGCAGCAACTAATTGGTGATGATGGCACAATTATTCCTGACGTAATGGAAACATTACCCAACTTAAAGCCAGATCAAAAAAATGTTCTCAATCAAATTCAAGCTAGAGTCAATGATGATAAAGATTTTGATAGACAGGGCGAATCTGTTGCGTTCGTAAAGTGCGAATTAGATGAAAGATTTTACATGGCACCCAAAACGATTGGTGGTGACGCCGTTATTTGGGCTGAAGATTTTTCTGTTAACTTAGCACCAACTCCTTATGAAGTTATTTATGTTGATGCGGAGACCCTTACGGAGGAGCAACTTGCTGAGTACGGTGAGGGTCCGTGGGAGGGATGTAAAGTTCCTAGAGAAGTAAAGAGAAGACCTATACCATCGTTCGGTGTTCCAAAAGGCGGAGGGTTACTAAATGCAGGTGGCAAATCTGAAAATGACTCACCACAGGAAGAGGGCGATGAGGAGAACGCAAAAGAGTCTGAACCTGTAGACACAGCTAGTGCAAACAGGGCACGTTGGGACGATTTTGAAAGAGAGTACAGTGAAACTTACAACGGTTGGATTATTAAAACAAAAGAAAAAGATTTAGATCCAAAACATGTATACGCCCTGATCACCGTTCCCGGAAGAATAGTTCCGACTGTAGACAAAAGGTATGTAGATGGACCTTTAAGAGCCATTAACGGCCCTCTTATAGCTAATGAGCTAACTGAAGACGTTGTAAAGATACTTGAGTTTACAAAGCCGGGGTTGAGCGAACCACCGACAGAAGTCGTTGTTGATTGTGATTCATTACCAGAGGGTGTTGATTTTACTTTTGAAGATATATCAAGAGCTGTTGAAGCACAGAAAAAAGTTGTTCAGGGTATTAGCCTTTCTAATAACGGCGATAATAGTAAATTAGCTTTTACGTCTCCTTCTCCGATATATCCAGATATGGTTGCCTTACCACTAATGTCCATGGAACGATGTTATGGCCCTTGGGTTTCATCAGCCTTGGATGGAGAAACACTAGAGCTTGGAGACGTAAGATTTTCTGAAATAGGAGGCAAGATTGAGTTTGTAAAAGAAGAAGGCCTTGCACCTTGGAGTTATGCTGGATATCAATTAATGGACCAAGCAGCAAAGATGAAAACTAAATTTTCTAATAGCTTACTGCTATTTAGCGAGAGGGGGTCATTTAGCTATGCTGACGCACCTATAGGTGTTTCACTTGCTAAAGCGTTGCAAGACAGGGGTCCTTTAGTAACCTCAATAAGTGTTACCGTTGGTCAGGCGATAAAGACATCGGTTAAATTAGATCTTTATACATCTCAGTTTGGAAAATTGCAAAAACAAAAAGAGATAGCTATAGCACAAATAAGCAGAGAAAGACAAAAGATAATAGATCAAAACAACGCTCTAATAAGAAGAGGTTTAGGGAAAAACGCAGCAAACATGGATTTGTTAAAAACACTCGGAGCGGGCAATATTCAAGAGGCAGCTAAAATATCTGACCAAATAATAGATGTCGGAAAGGGGATAGCCAAACCTAGTCTCATTACAATTAGTGCAACCAATTCAGAACAAGGATATATGACTTATAATGTAAATGAACGTGGCGACGGAACAACTCAAACAGTATCCATACCAGTTGAAGACTCGGAAGGGGTAATGCAGAGTGAATCTGAACTTCGGGAGATGAAGTCTTTAAACAATGACGCTAAGATGTTAAATAAAAAGATGGAACAAACCGCAGGCGGTAATGTAACAGATCTCTTCAGTGGAACGTCGGATGCTCCCGATAATCCAAATTTTGCTAGCAGAAAAATTAACAGGCAACAACAAACAAATTACAGGACATGGGGATAGGAAATATGCCAAAAAACGTTACTACCAATATGATGGATAACTTGTTCAATAGTGATCCAACTAACTTTGAAGAACCACCGTTTCACCTGATAACTACGGACCACCCGTACATGGCTACGCTTGGTTTGTCTACATTTACTACCGGAACACTGTATAGATGGGTTCACGAAAAAGACGGTCAGGGCCAACTTGCAAACAAAAAATATTTTAGTTTTGGACTTACGAATCAATTAAATCCTGAGACAGGCGAAGCCGAAACAGATGAGGATGGAAATGAAGTTTTTGTCGGCTTACCATTCTCTGTTGAGTCGATTCTTCTTGGTGATACCACAGCCGATTTTGGAGACGAAGGATCAAACGAAGATAAAAGCAGCAAGATAGGTAAGGGACAGTTTGCTTTTGAAGCTTGGAGAAAAGAGAGTGAAGCAGGTGCTGGTAAATACTACACTAAATATGGCGACAAAAATACTTTAGATCCTTGGAACTTTGTTCAAGGCGGACTCAATGAAGCAGGAGATCCAAGAGCTTACAACTATGACGATTTAAGTCTTGACAATTTTACCGATAAGAATGTTGGCTTAGATGGTAGTAATGTTGATTCTTTTGAAGTCCCTAATGGAAAAGGAGAAGAAGAAGAAGTTGTTTTTAAAGGCGTAAAACCCATAACTAACATTATAAGTTTAAATAATAAGATGATTTCTAGACCCGTATCTATAAGTTCGGAGGAAACGAAGGAAGATTATGCACGAGCTGAGTTTCTTTTAGATATACAATCTAGTAAATACGGCTATGTTGAGTGGAGCGGATATGTACCGTTTCAAGTTAGTCTTGCCGAAGGTGACGATGGAAACACGTTTCAGTGTACTAAAAGCGACTGGGTTAAATATAGACTTTATTTGTATTCAGACAGTGCTCCAAAATCCACTAGACGTGGAATAGCTATGGCTAAACCTACGTTTGCTGGCCCTCCTGTAGACGCTTTAGGTAGAAAATACCAACGCAAAGAAGACGGTAGGTTTGCTGCTTTTCCAGAAGGTTCAGCGTCGTCTGAAGTTGTAGCTGATTTAGATATGACTTATAATGAATACACAGGAAAGTGGGAGGCGGGTAGTAAGCAGATGGTTGCTGTTGTTGTGCAGCAGATAGAGCCAGCACAACTTCTTTCTGCTGAAAGGATAAGACATCTATCTCCAGAAGCAATGTTAGCAAGCCCACAAGATCCAAACTCTCACGTTATTTGGGGATCTGGCGGTGCCATTCCTGTGAGTATGCAAAACGCAAACCCTATGCAGTGGACTCCAAATTATGCACAGGCATCAGAGCTTGATGAGGACGGTAAGTTTACTACAATATGCCCAAAACAGACAGACGAAAAGGCCACCTTGAGAATTTTTAATGCTAGTTCAAAAGCTTTAGAGGTTGATCAATATGTTTTATTGAACCAGATAGACGGTCTTTGGTTTGCGATAGACTTTCCTACTGGGGTATTGGGTGGTGATGAACCACAAGCTGGATTTGATGGACTGTGGGAATTTTCTTACTGTGCCACCAACGTGGTTCATTATTTTAGAGACGCCGATTTCAAAAGAGTTGATTACGATGACATAGAGCAGGGTTTTCATAAAGATTTTTATGCCGACGACACTCTTAATTCTGCCACGTATGAAACAGCTAGATCTCTCGCAACCGGAAGTAGGGGTCTAGGTAGAAATGCTGAAGGAGGAAATTTGCTTCTGAGGGGAGGGTATCATCAATTCACATCTTTTGACATGATGGATAATAAAATTGGTGGAACTCGTAAGAATGGCAATGCATATGCAGTGACAAATCCGTTAGAGGGACCAAACGGAGAGATAACAGACGGTGAAGCTAACGGCACCACAACCGGTGCGTTTTTTGGTTGCATTTTTCCAGATGGATATAACAGTGAAGATATTGCTACTTATAAAATTGAAAGAGATTTTGTTGCTACGCCGACTGTTTTTAGGAGTGGCTTAACACTTGGTAGCGACGGAAACAAAAGATATACATCGACTTCGCCGTTTGCCGCAGTAACAAGCTCTAAAGGTGACGTGGATTTTCAATACTTCCATGATGGAGGTATTGATACAGGTATAAAACCATTTAACGATGGACCCGGTAGAAATAAATGGCTTGAGTTTAAAGATGAAGAAGGCAATCCAGTTGCCATGTTTAACGACGGCGACAATCAACTTACTAATCTTCCAGCAGACATTGCGTTGAACGCATCTCCTCTAGGTGCGAAAAACGGACAACCTATTACCGGCCTTCATTGGATTGAGAGGCTGGGTTATACATCAGAAGATTCTGCCGACGGTATTCAAGAAGAAGCACGGAGGAATGTTAAAGAGGTCTTTACTCAGGGTACAAACTGGATGTATAGAAAAATTGGCGACCCAGCGGATGCAGTCAATCAAGACTTTACAACAAGTAGTGCTTTTGATTTTAAGCCTAACAGAAATAATAGAATTATGTTTAGGCCGCTTAAGG
>Ga0209709_10005397_pt1 | contig 10073 bp, 11 predicted proteins | sample ArcticOcean_MG_C_2_FD_187435 | JGI IMG/M metagenome (GOLD analysis project Ga0209709, IMG submission 187435) | Marine microbial communities from western Arctic Ocean - ArcticOcean_MG_CB4_136 (SPAdes) (version 2) | ecosystem: Environmental > Aquatic > Marine > Oceanic | place: Arctic Ocean...
TGTATCTGTATTACCTAAACTATTATCAACTGTATCAACACTTGCAAATGTCTTTGTATTTGCAGTTGGAGATGCTGTATCTATTGAATGACTAATTATTCCAGCCATAAATCTTAAAATTTCACTCACGTGAGTAGTATTGTCAAAATTATTAAAATAACTACCTTCTAAACTTTCTTGCCATGCATTAGAAGTGGGATATCCATTTGTAATATTATTTGTAAAAATTGCTGTAGATGCAGTAGGTGGTCCGGAATCCGTTCCAGTTCTCACGGTTAGGGTTGAACCTGATACTAAAAGAGAACCACTTAATTGTAAATTTGCTGTTGCAGATTGTATAGAACCAGTTTTTTGAAATATACCGGAAGTAATTCCGAGTAAATTACTACCATCCCCATATATACTTTCTGATACATATAGTGAGCCAGTAACGGTCTGGCTACCAGAAATTACTAATGAACCTGTTAGAACGCTATTTAATTGTTTTAATTTGAGTTGAGCCATTCAAATTCCTTATACTTTAATGCTTCGTGTTCTTTCTTTTCTTGCCAATACAAAGTCATTCCTTGTGAAATATTCTTCTTATGTTCTGTAGCCTTTGGGCTCTTCATCTTTTCAATAGTCAACATAGTAAGCTTCCTATCAGATTGTGCACACGACTTACATACAGCATTGTTTCCTATGGCACGATCAAATGTGTCTTTTCTGGTATAGGTAATCATTCTACTACAATCAGGACACTTTCTATTTTTTCTATTTGGCCAAGTTCGCTTTCTCATACTAATAAATATCAAATAGTAAAAATAGTAGAAGAAAAGTGGAACATTAAATCAAATCCTCAATCATCTCCTCTATCTTTTTATTGAGAATTTTAATTTCTTTTAATCCTTTCTTAATCATTGTGGGTTTTTCTCTATTAATACCAGCAAAAATCTTACCCATATTAACAGACCAACTCTGACCATAAATTTTTAACATTAAAAAGGCCTTTTTATCATCACTCATCTTCTCATCAATAGTCGATTCAACTTTAAATGCTGGTCGGTCTTTAGCAGTATAAACCTTACCCAACTCTACATCCGTTCCACCCATTCTTTCAAATTCAGTAAGACCATCCGTATCATTTGCAGATTTACTCCACCTTTTTGGTAGTTTGTTAAATGAAGTATCTGTCCATTCTTTTAATAAGTCTTTTAATTTTACCATTTTCTACAGCTCCAATATCGTGCCTTGTGGCGTGGTCCAGGAGTATCACAATTATGTCTTGCCCTAAATGATTTACGAGCTCCTGGATTATCCTTTCTAATCCTCATTGTGCCTCCCTTAGCATCACCGCCTTGACCGAAATTTACTTTAACCACATTACCTTTAGGGTTATTAACATACACCTTAAATTTTTTCACATCTCCTTGCATAATCTTACCAAGTTTTACTTTTCTTCCTTGATAATCTGCTTCATTTAAACTTTCTGATGTTCTAATGTATTCAAATGTGTATCCGTATCCTTTACCATCTGATTCATAATAAACTTCAGTTACTTCTTTTACACAATTAGGAACTTTCTTTCCATTCTTATCTTTCATTCCGTAAGCAGTATATCCTTTCCAACAGGCATCTTTCAAATCACCATCCTTTTCCTTTAATTTACTCATTTTCAATAGTCTCCTTAGTCCATTTATTTATTGGACTTGGTAAGTTAATAATATCAAAATATCCCCAATCTGTGTGTTCGTGGTTTATTCTTGGAATAAATTTTCTTGTTCCCTTTAATACATATAAATAGAACTCTCCACCATTATCTTTCTTATAGGTATTTACTAATTCTGGAATACCATTTAATACTATTTGTGTTTCTTCTGTAAATTCTCTAACTGAACCAACTAATGAATCTTCTCCAATTCGTATATGTCCTTTAGGTATGTGCCATTTACCCGAATGTTCTCCTAAACACAATAATACTTTATCATAACAATAATATAAAACTCCACCTGTATCATTAGAGTCGTTCTCGTGTCCTTCAAATAATAAATCTCTAAGTTTAAGCATTAAATTTTCCCCACGCTTTTATTTCATCAGTATTACTTAATACATATCCAACACTATCGGAATCAACTTTTAAATAAAAAATTGAACCACTTTGTTGAATTGTTAAGGCATCGTGTTCCATGGCCTGCCCGTTGTTAAAAAATAAAAAATCTGTTTCACTTGTTGATATTGTACCGTTTGGTGCAGATGCTGTCACTGCACTAAAACTGGCTGTATTATTAAGTATTGATGATGCAGTTTTATTGTAATTCTTTCTCATATACAAATTTTCATCTGAAACACTACCTGCAGAACTTATATTATTATCTGCATAAGCCTTTGATGCACTTTCTGTTAATAGTGCAGTTGCACTTGAATTAGCAAGAGTTATATCATTAGAAATTTCATCTACACTATATCCATTTAATATAAAAGAACCACTCAAATTAACACTACCAGTCATGTGATGTGTATCATCTGGTGTATCACCAAATTGAGTAGAACCCGATTGGAATATAATTGTAGAAGAAGTTAATTCTGATTCAATTCTCTGTGCGGTAACATTTGCACCAACTGATGCATTTCCGGGTATAGTTAAATCACCAGTAACCGTTAAATCTCCACCTGCAGTAAAATCAGTAGTCCATCTATCTGGAAGTAATGTATATCCATCTAAATCATAACTTGCAGTAATTTGATTAAATTGAACATTACCAGTAATACTTATGTCGTTCCCAACTGAAATATTTTGGTCTATGGTAGCACTTGCATCAAATGATACTCCAGTATTAGAAATTGTAATACCAGTTCCCTGTGTTAGTGTTAATGATTGCTTTAAAGTTTGTGCCACTTTATAACCCTACGAGTTAAACTTACCCCAAGCCAATATTTCATCATCACTCTCTAACTCATATCCAATACTATCTGTATCCACTTTGAGATAAAAAGTTGTTGAGGCTTGTTGTATTGCTATTGCATCATGTTCCATATATTGTCCGTTAATAAAGAATAGAAAGTCGTGTTCCGTAGTTGATGTTAAACCAGTTGGAGCTGATGCTGTAACTGCTGAAAAACTTGCAGTGCTACTATTAACCAATGTGGTAGATAGCTTTACATATTGTTTTCTATTATATACTGAGTAACTATCGGAATCTGTTATTGCACTATCTACATAAGACTTTACGGCGTTTTCAGTTACAAGTGCAGTACTACTTAGTCCTGCCAAAGAAGTATCATTAGAAATTTCGTTTACATTATAGTTGTTTAAATTTAAAGAACCATTTAATAAAATACTTCCTGTAAAATGATGAGTATCATCTATAGTATCTCCAAATATCGTAGAACCACTTGTAAACATAATTGAAGAAGAAACATATTCAGTATGAAATTCTTGTGCCGTTAAAGTTCCACCTATTGTAGTGTTCCCATCTACTGTTAAATTACCATTTGTGGTTAATGAACCCGTAACTGACCAATTACTATTTGATCCAGCACTTGTTATACTATCACTACCTATTAGTATTGCAGAAGAAGTTACTGCTGCAAATTGGACATTAGATGTTGTTGTGACTTCTTGTGGAATAGAAATTACATGACTTGTGGAAACAGAACCATCAAATGTATCACCCTCATTAGTAATAGCTATTCCTAATCCACTCGATATAGAAAATGAATTTGTCAAAGTTATAGCAGGTGCCTGACTTGAACCTACTGTCCCTACGGCTTCTTGTAAATCAGATATTCCTGTAATCTGTTCCATTGTTGAGGGAACATTTACTGATGTTTCAGCTCCAACTATTACCTGACTTGGAGTTATGTGTGTTCCTTGTGTGTGTGGACCCGCTAATTCATTATAGGCCTCAGGTATTAAATATCCCTTTAAGGTAACACTAAATTCTGTTCTTATTAATCTTTCTTTATCGGATACTTCTGTTGTATCTGAATAACTATCAATATTAGTTCTAAATCTCATTCTGTTCGGTTCGCCCCAATATGCACCCGCAGACCAATTAATTCTTTCGATTAATTTATTCATTTGTTCAATGTAATGAGTCCAAACTATAAAATCATAACTCAACACCATATAATCTGGCATTGCTACATTATAATATTCTCTTTGTGGTAATAATCCCTGTTGAACTGAAAAATTATCATATCGGTTTCGTGAGTTGAATTTTCTTTCAAATGAATAATGTAACTTTGGATCTTCTGGATCCATCTTATCAACTGACATTGTGTCATCTTTTTCCATCCCGGTTCGTCTAAATGCAATTGCAGGTAATATAATCTGTCGTTTAGAGTCTCTCATAAAACCACTTTTTTGTACTGTCGACCATCTTTCGGGAGAAGAGTACATAATCGGAACTTTTATAGTTTCACCATTTTCAACTACCGAAGGTTTGATAACATTTTCAAAATAGTACATAATTGTACTATCCATATCCATTAAGCTAACAGATATATCTTGTATTTTATCATCTCGTTTATGTTGAAGTGCTCTATTTACAATTTTTCTTTGACTTCTTGGTAATGGTTTTTTACGTGACATTAAATACTCCGTATTCTTTCAATGTTAAGACCTGAAAATCTAACTCTAAATGTATTACAGGATACAGTCCAATTATTTTCTTGAATACCACCAACAAGTTGGTTCTCATTGATAGAACTTATTTCAAAATATGCCCAATTCCATTCAAATACATCACCAATCTCAGGAACTAACGATAAATCGACTAATGTTTGTCGTAGTATATTAAATGTTGCACTTTGTTGTTCGTCTGGTCCAAATTCATCATTATTATAATCAAAATCTTCGGCATCCACCAAACAGGCAAATTTTACACCATCTTTCCATCGTTTACCGCCTGCTGATTCACCATACATATTTGTTTGAGTGTCTTGAACCGATACTTTATAAAGAACTGCATGTTGGTTGATTATCCCGTCTTTACCGAGTCTAAGATCACCAATAAGTTCTTTATTTACACGCTCAAAGACATTTAAATCTCTTTGTGGTAAAAATCTTCCTGCCATAATATTATCCTATTTTAACCGATATAAATTGGTAGTGGAACTTTATTTAATTTCTCTTGTAATCGTGTTGATTCATCACTATCGGCCTCCATCATCAATTTTCTACTTGAGGCTTCAAGGTTTTCTCTGAGTTGAGTAACAAGATTTTCTTTTTCTGTTTGTGCCTCTGTTCGTAGTGTATCACCATCCATTGTTGTTTCTGCTCCGGGAACAGGGATACTACCATACTTACTTCTAATCATACCAAGTAATTCTTTAGTTAAAGCTAAACCATATTTTCTAATCCATTGTTTACCCACATCATTAATAAACTGATATTCCATATTATCATATGGTACATTTGAATAATCAGATACCACATTGGATGTTTCTCCATGTGCAGTTTGTAATGGATTATCTCTATCTGACTTTACAATATAATTAAACCATAAGGTATAATTCGTTGTTGGATCTGGAAAAATTCTAAGTTTATTGTTTATCAATTCAAATGTGTGTGCAGATTTTCTAATTTGGTCGTTAAATTCTATTGCCTGCATTCTAAGTATGTCAGCGTACATTGGCATCATCATAAATTGAACTGCTGGTGTCATACCACCAAATCCAAATCCATCCAACATTTCATAACTACCTGCTCCAGTTCCAGCATATGGATCAAAATATCGTTGAATTGCAGGAGTTGCCTCATAAAATACTTTACGAACTTCTATTGCTGCTCCACTTTCTGAAACATCTGACCACAAGACATCTAAATCATATACTTGTGAACCACTTGAAACGGCAATAGAACCACTTTTATAATCTATTGTTCCACCAACTCCGGCTTCAGTTCCATATTGTTCTGAAACCCTAATAGCTTCTGCAAAATTAGGTGTAACTCGTTTATGAGTAACATTCGAACCAGTAGCCTGACCTCGTAATGATAATAAATTTTCTCTTATATTAAATTGATTGACTTGTGCAGAGTATTCTGTAATAGACTCTTCAAAACAAGTATAAAATTGTACGTCTTGTAATTCAATTGCCATAATTGGATAACCCAATCGCTGTGCACACCATTTAGCAAATTTTGGTGAGTCTGATTGAAATGTGGTATCGTTGTCATATAGTGCAAATGGTGTATTTCCACTTACTGCTGATCCACTTCCTGGCCATATAGCTTCCATATTATTCTCCTAAAGGGTATTCTTTGTCTTATATAAATATCATGGCAATAAAAAAGGGAAGAAATTAATCTTCCCTCTTTATATAAATATCAAGTAGGCACAAAAAAGGGGGAGAAATTAATCTCCCCCATTTTATTTAGTGTTACGAATCTGATTTAACTACGATTAAACGTAATTTACATCAGTAACAATCACTTTTCCGTAGAATTCAGGTCTTACCATCTTCTTTGCGTATCGTGTCATTACACCTTTACGTGGAGTAAAGTTGACAGGATCGTAAACAAGAGGAGTCATGATTAACGGTACATACGGTGCATATACAGCTCCAGTTTCAAGGAAATTACTTCCTCTAAAGCCCATAAGTATGTCATTTTCTAACATATAAGGGTTTTTATAAACTGTGTATCTGTTATTCAATGCTCCAACTTTCTGTACGCCCATTGCGTAAGAATTGTTGGTTGAATCACCATTTGTATCAGCTGCGAATCCAGGAATCGACTCAATGATAGTTGCTGTTTCAGGTGAAATCACCATGAAATTAGCACCACCACGAAGAGTTTTCTGATGAATTGCATTACTTACAGCTTGTAGTTTGTTTCCAAGAGTCTGGAACCACTCACCTTTAGTGTAAGCGTTGGAATTACCGGAAACCTCACTAAATGCAGGTGCTCCAGTTCCACTTCCGTCATACTCGAAACCAACTTTAGCTGACCAATACTCAGTTTTAGCTGATGCATTTAACTTCAACATATCAAGGATTTCCAAATCAATTTCCATTGAAATGTACTCACTCAACATAGAAGTTAATTCTGCTTCTGCGTCTACTGAATGGTAAGCGTTAAGGTCTTGAGCTAACTCAGGAGTCCAAATAGCTTTAAGTTTACGAGTTTTCGCAACTATGCTAATTGAACGTAACTGAATATCAATCTCAGGAATATCAACATCGTCTGATGTATTTGGTGCAGGTGTAGCGAAACCAGTCTGCTCAAAATCACCACGAGTTACATCCGTAGGTTGTGCACTATACTTAACAGCTGCTGTATTAGCGGCTCCAAATGTACCAGCACAAATGAAAGAAACTTCAGTATTTGCTGCGTTAATCGTTGTATAAGCTGGATAGAAAGCAGTTATACTTGCTGCTGATGCTACACCAATAGGTGCCCATGCTCTTATACCTTCGAAATCAGGATTTGTGAAATCGTCATCTGCAAAAGTTACTTTAATTAAAGTACCTGCTGCTACTGATGCACTAAGTGCTGGTTCAAATTCAACATCTTTAAATGTTGCTGAAGCAGTCGCGTATGCTGTTGCGGCTGCGGATGCACCAACTGTTGCAGTTGTTGATTGTTGATCGTTAATTGAATATCCAAATTTACCAGCTCCGTATAAACCACCTGATGCGTCACCAGATGAAGATACGTTACCATGTATATCGGAATTTACGACATGATTATCAGTTTGTGCTGTGCCATACTTAAAATCAAGATAAAAGATAAGACCACTTGGTAGGTTCATAGGTTGAACACTAACAAAGTCTTGTGCTGCTAATTCACCAAAGATTCTACGAACCAATGGTAAAGCAACACCTGACCACTCTTCTGAATTCGAAGCTGTACCAGTTTTAGATGATTCATCTATCAACTGACGAGCTTGGTTTTCAAGAAGAACGGACATACCGTGTACTTCATTATCTCTGTCAAGACCTTCAAGTAGTCCAGTGGGCTCCCACTTTTCAACTAACTTTTGAGTCTCGGCTAAGCGACTACGCTGAGAATCATGTGAACCCATTAATTGCTCAATGGATTGTAGATTGTCTGCCATTTTTTTTCTCCAAAAAAATTGTTATTAATTAGTATTACAGAATATTAGCTAACTTCTTGAAGCGTTGTTTCATATCAAATCCATCCTCAATCACCTTCGGTGTTGATTTAGGTTTTGTAGAAGCTACTGCTTTAGAAGCGATGCCTTTACTCTCTTTAATTGGTTTAGACGTACTTGTCATTTTGCTACCAAAAGATTCTGCCAAAGTTGAAAATACCAACTTGACTTCTCTAAGGTTTTTAGCTCTGTCGAAAGTCTCTACCACTTTTAACTTCTGTTCATTAGTTAAACCGTGTGCACGGAATAATTTGTTAGTAAACAAAAGTTTAGCATTTAGTAAGTTAACTTCATTCAACTTAGAACGAAGATATTTAACAACATTACGATGCTCTTCAAGATCAGATGTAAGTTTAGAAACTGCTTCAGCTTGTGCTTCTGCATCTTCTTCTTCATCATCACCTTCAGAAAGTGCTTTCAAGATTTCTTCAAGGTCGATATCTTCTTCCTCATCTTCTTCTTGAACTTTAGAGTATGTTACTCCATTTACTTCAACTAAGTCATCAACTACTTCGTTATTATCATCTTCTTTTCCAGCTTCGACATCACTGCCTTCACCTTCAGGACCTTGTGCTCCTGTTTTAGATGAGTCATTTGCTTCATCGTTGACTTTGTTATCACTAGCACCTATATCAGAAGATACATCATTCTCAGCTAATTCAGCTTCATCGGCTGTTTCAACTTCGTCTGAATCAAGTCCATCACCAACTGCATTTTCATCATAATCTTCGGTCACTTCATCATCTTCATCATCAAGTTCGCGAAGAATTGCTTCAAGGTCGAGTTCATCTTCCGATGGTTCTTCTTCCTCATACATTTCGTCAGCTTCGGGTTCTTCTTCTTCCTCAGATACTACTGGAGCATACTTTACACCATTAATTTCAATCACACCTTCAATAGGCTCTTCCACTGCTGGTTCGTCAAAAGGAACTTCTTCTGTTTCATCTGCTATTGCAGGATCTTCAAAAGGAACTTCTTCCTCACCAACTTCTGGTTCAACTGCCATTTCTGGTTCAGCTTCAGGAGCTACTTCTTCTTCACCAGCTACTGCTGGTTCATCAAAAGGAACTTCTTCTTCTTCATCAGCAATTGCTGAATCTTCAAAAGGCTCTTCTTCATCATCTTCCACTTCAGATTGTATCTTCTGTGAAAGCATTGATTGAATTCGTGGAGTAAATGCTTCTTCAAGGGCTATCTTAGCGTTTGCAAGTGCCGTCTCTCGGACTGCTTTAGCGTCTGCTATTGCGTCTTTTAAAAGATCATCCATTATTTTTCTCCATAAGAGTTATTCTAAGCATAAAATGCTTAGAATGGAATTAATAAAGTTATTAGGAACTTCAATATGGTTTACATTATTGGTATGTCATATAGAATTGAATGACATATTCTTGTGTATATAAATATATAAAACTTAGAAAAAACGATTATTTTTTAGATTCTAATTGTTCTTTCTTAATTTTTTCTTTAAGTCCTGCCGTTGGTGGGTTTCCACACCAATCTGGATTTAGTTGGTGTTGTCTAATCCAATTACGAACCTTTCCCAACTTTTTTTGTTCAGACCTTTTTGCTGATGGTTTTTTGTAGTATTGTCGTTCTCTCAACTCTACCATTAAACCACTATCTTTAATTTTGCGTTTTAATATTCTTAACGCACCTTCTATATTGTTATGTTTTACTTTAACTTCCAAGTAACCTCCGTTTTTTTAATCTGTTTCTGACTTAGCAGAATAGTTTTTATCTACATAGTTGAAAAATTTTACTTTTTCATCATCTTCAAGTTCATCTGGTGAACTTATATTAAATTTTTTCATTGCCGATTGGAAGAAATCTTCGTATGTACCCTCATGAACCGTATCGGCTTCTACTGTCTGAGCTTCTTTGGTAATATTAGGATTTGATTCATTAATTTCATAATAACGGCCGAGAATATGTCCCATATCTTCATATAGTCCACTCATTCTCTCTTGTAAAGAT
>Ga0209709_10005400_pt1 | contig 10072 bp, 9 predicted proteins | sample ArcticOcean_MG_C_2_FD_187435 | JGI IMG/M metagenome (GOLD analysis project Ga0209709, IMG submission 187435) | Marine microbial communities from western Arctic Ocean - ArcticOcean_MG_CB4_136 (SPAdes) (version 2) | ecosystem: Environmental > Aquatic > Marine > Oceanic | place: Arctic Ocean...
AATTTAATGCCTCTAATATTACTTTATTCGAAATAGAAAAAGTTAAGAAAGTCTTATTTAATAAATTAATTAATGTTTATCAGCTTAGGATAGAATACCCTGAATAATTATAATAAAAAAGATTGTTTTGTTATTAGGGAACACTTACTTTTACTTTCCAATATTTGGAGAGGTGCCAGAGTGGTAATGGAGCAGATTGCTAATCTGTCGACGGGTAACTGTCGCCAGGGTTCGAGTCCCTGTCTCTCCGCACTTAAATTCCCTAATATATTAATTATCAATATGTTAGGGTTTTTTATTTTCATATTTGTACGATTATTGTACGGTCAAATGTAAAAAGCTAAAAGTTTTCATTTATTCTACTATTTCTAAACATGGGGAGGGGTTTTTAGAATCGTTTTCAGATTAGACACTAGTTCTTATATCTAGTATATAACCCCAAACCTCTGTATTTAAGACACTACATACATAGTTCAACAATAGGTACAGATTCTTTGAGGGAAAGTTATAAAAACAAAAAATCAGAATTAGGAAAAGTCAGTCTTAAATGACAACCTGATTTTATAGATTTAGCTTTATCGGATGATTTAGGATATATTTATGGTTATTATATTTACACAACAAACGATTGAGTTGGTGTTAAAAATTTAGTTACGAATGTATTTCATACTGTTTGGAAAAGACAATCAGATGTAAAGTGGAAATTTGAAGAATTATATGGTTGTCTAATTATAATTTATAATAGTATTATACTCAAGATGAATGTTAAAATCTATTCTTGTTAAAATTAATCAAATATGAGTAAAACGGAGCTGACTAAAGTGCTAAGTCCACTAATGTTGTGGGGACTTGGCGTAGGGTATGTGATTTCTGGAATGTATTTCGGATGGAATTTAGGCTTAGCTGAAGGTGGGACTTATGGGTTGGCAATCGCAACCTTTTTTATCATCATTATGTATGTTACTTTCACGTTTAGTTATACCGAAATGGCTTGTGCGATACCCAAAGCAGGCGGTGCTTTTGAGTATGCCAATAGAGGTTTAGGGAAGCATTTTGGATTTATTGCAGGAATTGCACAAAATATTGAATTTGTATTTGCACCACCAGCTATTTCTGCTGCGATTGGAGCATATTTAAATTTATTATATCCTTCAGTTCCATTGCTTGTTTTTGCTATTGGAGCGTATTTAATTTTTACTTTTATAAATATTTTAGGCGTTAAGATTGCCGCAACTTTTGAATTGGTAATTACCATTTTTGCGGTTATAGAACTATTGATTTTTGCAGGTGTAGCTTTACCAGAATTCGAGTACAGTAACCTACAAATAAACCCAATGCCAAATGGTATTTCAGGTATTTTTGCTGCAATTCCATTTGCTATATGGTTTTTCTTAGCCATCGAAGGAGTCGCTAATGTTGCCGAGGAAGCAATAAATCCACAGCGAAGTATTTTAATAGGATTTGGGTCCGCTATAACAACATTAGTAATACTATGTGTTCTAACCTTTACTGCTGCAGTAGGGGTTGGTGGTTGGGAAGCGGTTGTTTACCCAGAAGGGAGCGATGTAGCTTCAGACTCTCCACTACCATTGGCCTTAGGGCAAATTGTAGACAGTTCACATGTGCTATATAAATTATTAATTGGAATAGGATTGCTAGGTTTAATAGCCTCTTTCCATGGAATTATTTTAGCAGGAGGAAGAGCTATTATGGAATTTGGTAGAGTTGGATATGCTCCCAAATATCTAGGGAATATTCACAGTAAATTTAAAACACCTGCAAATGCACTAGTAGTTAATATGCTAGTTGGTATCGTTGCCTTGTTTACTGGGAAAACAGCTGAAATAATTACAATGGCCTGCTTTGGAGCATTATTATTATATATAGTTTCTATGGTTGCATATTTACAACTTAAAAAAAATAAACCAGAAATGGAAAGGCCTTTTAGGGCTCCTATGTATCCTCTCTTTCCAATAACAGCACTTATCATTGCATCGGTTGCTTTTATAGCGATGAGTTATTACAATCCAGTTATTTCAGCTGTGTTTTTTGCTTTGGTAGGGCTGACCTATCTTTACTTTTTAATCTTTTTAAATAATAAAATGATATCCTAAATATTATGAATAAAAAAGAAATCATAGCGCTATTAAAAGAGCAAAAGCATGAAAAAATTAAAGTGGCAATTATCGATATTGATGGTGTAGCACGTGGAAAATTTATGTCCAAAAATAAGTTTATTTCAGCATTAGAGTCCGAGTTTGGATTTTGTCAAGTTGTGTTTGGATGGGACATGAGTGATGCATGTTATGACAATGTAAAAGTTACAGGTTGGCACACTGGATATGGAGATATGGAAGCTAAAATTGACCCTTCGACAATTAGAACAATTCCGTGGGAAGATGATATTCCTTTTTTTATAGCAGATTTTGATACCACTGCTAATGATAAAAGTTATGTGTGCCCTAGAACGTTGCTTAAAAAAGTAATTGCAGAGGCAGAAGACATGAACTTTAAGCCTTTATTTTCTCAAGAATTTGAATGGTTTAATTATAGAGAATCTTCTACATCTTTGTATGAAAAGAATTTTCAAAATTTAAATCCGATTACATCAGGAATGTTTGGATACTCATTGTTAAAAATGGCAGAGAATGATGCGTACTTCTCTGATTTATTTGATTTAATGAAAGATTTCAATATTCCACTTGAAGGATTGCATACTGAAACAGGTCCTGGTGTTACCGAAGCAGCGATTGAGTACAGCGATATTTTGGAAGCTGCAGATCGAGCAGCACTTTTTAAACTTGCTGCTAAACAAATAGGATTTAAACATGGTATTATTTCAAGTTTTATGGCCAAACAAATTAGTAGTTTGCCGGGTTGTAGTGGACATATACACCAAAGTTTGTGGGATATGGAGAAGAAGAAAAACTTGTTTTATGATGATAGTAAAGCGTATGAAATAAGTGATATTATGAAAAGCTATATAGCAGGACAATTAATTTGTTTACCAGAGATTCTACCCATGTTTGCTCCAACAATAAACAGTTACAAACGATTGGTTGAAGGAGCTTGGGCGCCTACCAATTTAACTTGGGGTATAGACAATAGAACTACGGCTTTAAGAGTTTTGACAACTGGAAAGAAGTCAACTAGAATTGAGCATAGAGTTGTTGGGTCTGACACCAATTCCTACCTAGCTATGGCAGCAGCTTTAGCAAGTGGGTTATATGGAATTAAAAAAGGGTTAAAACTAGAAACTCCAGCAACTAAAGGGAATGGTTACGAAGATTATAGTAATGGGGCATTACCTAAGAACTTATGGGAATCTTCCCAAAAAATGAAGCAATCTAAAATAGCTAAAGAATTATTCGGAGATGATTTTGTAGATCATTTTACCAAAACTAGGGAATGGGAATGGAGAGAATTTTCTAAAGAAGTAACCGATTGGGAAACAAAAAGATATTTTGAAATATTATAATACGTATTTAAATGTTAGATATTAAAAAAGTTTATAGTTTTAATTTTCCAACACCTGTTAGATTTGGTGCTGGAGTAATCAAAGAGTTAGGATCCTATTTAAAAGACAATAATCTATCAAGTCCTTTACTCGTAACCGACCATAATGTAGCAGAACTTAAATTTTTTAAAGAGATTCAAAAGGATTTAGAGCAACAAGGATTAAACTCAGAAATTTATAAAGAAATGCATAAAAATCCGATTAAATCTGATGTGTTGCATGGAGGAGATATGTATCATGAAACGAAAAGAGATTGTATAATTGGTATTGGTGGAGGCGTAGCACTTGATGTCGCTAGAGCTATCGTTTTGAGAGTAAATCATAAAAGAGATTTATTTGATTATGATGGTTTAATTGGAGGTGACCAATATGTTACTGAGGACGTGCCTCATTTTATTACAGTACCTACAACTTCCGGCACAGGGAGTGAAGTGGGTAGAAGTGCCATTATCTCGGAAGATATTACAAAAAAGAAACGTATTCTTTTTTCACCTAAACTGTTAGCTAGAATCGTTTTTGCCGATCCATTACTTACTATGGAGTTGCCTGGTTTTATTACAGCAGCTACGGGTATGGATGCGCTTACACATAATATGGAGGCTTATTTAGCAAAAGGATTTCACCCGATGTGCGATGGTATTGCTCTAGAAGGCATTTCACTCATTTCTGATTCTTTAGTATCAGCAACTAAAAACCCTGATGTTAAGTCAAGAGCTAAAATGTTATTGGCTTCATTAATGGGGGCGGTGGCTTTTCAAAAGGGACTTGGGATAGTTCATAGTTTAGCACACCCAATGTCTAGTTTATTAGATACGCATCACGGATTAGCCAATGCTGTTAATTTACCTTATGGGATGGAATTTAATTATAAAGGATTTGAAAACAGGTTTGATAAAATGGGAGTTGCATTAGGTCTTGGGTCAAATTCTGCAGCAAAAGTAATTCCATATTTATTTGAGTTAAATAATGAGTTAGGATTACCTACTAGGCTAAGAGATATTGGTGTTGAAGAATCTCATGTTGAAACACTATCAAAATTGGCGATAGAAGATTTTTGTTATCCTTCTAACCCTAAACCAGTAGTCAAAGCTGATTTTGAGGCAATATATAGGAAAGCATTATAATTATAAAAATGATCAAGTTAGGAATATCATCATGTTTTATGTATCCCGATCTAAACAGAAACGTTTTTGGGGCAAAATCATTGAGTTATGTTGAAAATGACATGGCTAATTATGTGACTCGAAGAGGAGTTCTGCCAGTTTTGATTCCAGATATTAAGGATGAAAAATTATTGAACGATATTTTGAGTGAAATGGATTGTTTTGTCCTTCAAGGTGGAGTAGATATTGCTCCAGAAACTTATGGAGAAGAGCCCATTGGGAAATGGAAAGGAGATGCTTATAGAGATACTTTTGAGTTGAAAATTTTAGATTATGCAGTAAAAAACTCAAAGCCTATTATGGGAATATGTAGAGGATTTCAATTAATGAATGTATACTTTGGAGGAACATTACACCAAGATACATTAACACAGAAAGAAGGTGTGAATAACCATAGATCTGCTGTGTTATATGATAACATAAAACATCCTGTTGTTTTTACTGAAGGAGGCTTTTTAGATCAATTATATGTTAATGAAAAAGATCCTTATGTAAATACTGTGCATCACCAGGCAGTGAAAGATTTAGGGGAAAATTTAGAAGTATATGCATTTTCTGATGATGGTTTAATAGAAGCCTTCGGATACGTTAAAGAACCATTAGGAAAAATATTTGGAGTACAGTGGCATCCAGAATTTTTTCATACAATTAAAAACGAATTAGTGGACGCGGATATACTTTTTGATGCATTTTTAAAACATTTCAAATAAAGAATATGGATATTATCAATCCTGCAACTGGAGTAATTATTTCAACTATAAAATCAGACACTAAGAAAACTCTAAATTCCAAATTAGAAACCTTACGGAAAGGACAAAAAAGTTGGATAAAAACAGCTATTAAGGATAGATTAAATTGTATCAAAAAGTTTGGAGAATTGATACTAGAAAACAAATTTGAACTAGCTCAAATTTTGACTTCAGAAACAGGTAAACCATTACAACAATCACTAAACGAAATTCAAGGAGCACAAAATAGAGTAGACCACTTATTACAATATGCCGAACAATGGTTGGAACCAGAAGTATTGGTTAATGAAGGCGCAACACTAGAACATATAAAATATGAACCACTTGGAGTTATCGCCAATATTTCTGCTTGGAACTTTCCGTATAATGTTGGTTACAATGTCTTTTTATATGCTTTAGTTGCTGGAAATTCGGTATTGTATAAACCCTCAGAATTTGCCACATTAACAGGAAAGCAGTTTGAGACTTACTTACACCTAGCGGGTATTCCTAAAGATGTTTTTCAATGTATAATTGGTGATGGAAGTTTAGGGCAGCATATTTTAGAAGCTAAGGTAAATGGTTATTTCTTTACAGGTTCGTATAAAACAGGATTACACATATATCAAACAGTTGCACCTAAAATGGTTCCTGTTCAATTGGAGTTAGGAGGTAAAGACCCCTTGTACGTTACTGAAGATGTTGTTGATGTTAAACAAGCGGCTGTCAATGCAGCAGAAGGCGCTTTTTATAATAATGGACAAAGTTGTTGTGCTATAGAGCGAATTTATATAGCTGAAAGAATTTATGATGAATTTGTGGAAGCTTTTACAGAAGAGGTGAAATCATATAAGATAGGAGATCCAAACGATTTATCGACTTTTATTGGTTCGCTTACAAGAGCGCAGCAATTAGGAGTATTAAAAGATCAAGTTGAAGATGCTGTTGTTAAAGGGGCTAAACTATTAACAGGAGGAAATACAATCGATGGTGAAGGCTATTATTTTGAACCTACAGTTTTAGTAAATTGCAATCATGACATGAAAGTTATGATAGACGAATCATTTGGGCCTATTATTGGGTTACAAAAAGTAAGTTCTGATGAAGAAGCTACCACGCTTATGTTAAATACAGAATATGGGTTAACATCGGCAGTTTTCTCAAACAACGAAGAAAGGGCAATCCGTATTTTAGACAACATGAATTCTGGAACCGTCTACTGGAATTGTTGCGATAGGGTTAGTCCCAAAGTGCCTTGGTCAGGAAGAAAGAATTCTGGCTTAGGAAGTACACTATCTTCGCAGGGCATCCGAGCATTTGTTCAGCCGAAAGCATACCATTTAAAAACGCTATCATAATATCTGAATTAGAAGGGATAATGAGGGTTTTAGAGAATTTGGAGTAGAGGAATTAGAGATGAAGATAGGAGATGTTGAGGTCTATTACCGTTAATTTAAATAAATTTTTATTCTTAACAATAGCTTAAATTTCTAAACGTGGGGAGGGGTTTTTAGAATCGTTTTCAGATTAGACACTAGTTCTTGTATCTAGTATATAACCCCAAACCTTAGCATTTAAGACACTACATACATTGAACCCTAAATATTCTATCTAATAAAATGACAATCATAGCATTATAGATTTATAAAGTAGGGGTTCTCCTTAGGGGTAAACTGCCATAGAGGGGTGTAATCCAATTCCTATGTGTGGTTAAGTTGCAGCTCTCTCCATAATCAACTTTTTGACTACCTAAATTAGAATATCTGCATTATAAGATCTTTTAGTCTCTTTTTTCACGACCCATTCCATCTGGAGTTCCTTTATAGTATCTAAATCTTTCTACAGGTAAATCATTGTTATATTTTATCCTTTCTTTAAGTCTTTTAAAAACACTTTCTTTTTCCCCAATAGGATATTTATTTATATCTGAGCCCAAATATTTATTCCATCCGCTTGACCATTGGCTAAGGTATTTTGAACCTGATAATATTTTTTTATCTAAATATTCTGCAATATTTACTTCAGTATTTTTATCTTTTATATTACCACCATAAAAAAGGAATTCTGGAACTCTGTAGGCATTCATATTTTGATGAATCACTTGTCCTCCATACATTAAACGCCATTCTGCAGCTCTTACTGCATCCGCTGTTAAATATGCTGCTGCCCTATGGTCACTTTTGTGCCAAACTTGATAATTATAGCCAGGATCAAAAGATATCAATACATCAGGCTTAATTTTTCTTATGTGGTATACAATTTTTCCTATTATTTCTTCTTTATCAGCAAATTCAACCCTTCCATCATCATATCCTAAATTAATATATTGTTCATCTGAAAGACCTATGACTTTCATTGCGTCAATTTGTTCTTGTCTTCTTATTTTTGACAAATCATTTTTACTCATTTCAGGATCTTTGGTGCCCACATTACCAGTGGTTAATGTGAGTATAAATATTTTGTTATTATTTTCATTTAATAGAGCTAGTGTTCCATGAGACTGATAGTCATCATCAGGATGTGCTCCAATAAGTAATATTGATTTTCCCTCCCATTGGTCTATTGGAATTGATGGTTGAGAATAAACATATTCTGAATTAGCTAACCCTAAAATAAAGGTTACGATACATATTAATTTTTTCATTGTGTTGGTTTTTAGATAGTTCAATATATGAATTTCACAGAATCTATAATTTCAATGACTTTTTAAAACTTTTAAACTAAGGCATATCATCTTCAGTAAGTTCTGGGATTTGTGATTTTTTCTTTACCTTTATACTGTATCAAGAACGCATTTAGCGTACCAACCGATCTTCTCGAGACACGGTGGTTTAGAATACGAGACGCTCGTCTAAAACAATCGAGAAATCATATTCATCTTGGTCATAAATGACGTTTAATTAAAAAAACTATTATGGCTATTTTTTCAGGAGAAGTAACAATCAAAGCGAAATTCAAAGACATTCAAGTTGCAGTTGGTTATGGCATGACTTCAGCTATAATTAAGCATAGATGTGTAGAACAAGCTTATTCAAAATCACCTTGGTCTATGATTAAAAGCCAAAAAGATGATATGCCTATGGTTTAATCTGGAGTATATCCAGATTCTCCTTGGTCATTATCTTGAAACATTGTTCTTAATACTTCCTTGTTTGGTTTAGAGATTACTGGCTTGAAATATATATTGTAAAGCTGATAGCCCAAGGGATTATTTGCTAAAACACCTTCTGGGGTTCTGGCGTTGTCATTCCATTCTGGAGAAAGACTCCCTCCTTCCCAAAACTCACTAAATTCCCACATTCCATAAGTTAATAAGTACTGATATTCTTTTAGCATAACTGGCCAGGCATCTTGATTGTTAATATTACCTCCATACCCTTCAATATCAAAAACACCATTATTGTGGGCTTCTTTCATTGCGAGAAAAATTTCTGTATTGCTAACATCTTCTTCTTCAGCTTCTATATTTAATGCTTCCGTTGAGCCTTGAACACCCCCCCTTACTCCAAAACGATGAAGAGTATGAAGTGTATGTTCAAGAATTTCAGTGATGTCATCATCACCTGTGCCCTGACTGTCTATGTTTTTATACCAAACCATATCATCTAAAGTTAATTCATCTTCAAAGGCTTCTATCCCTTGATATGATTGATTGCGGTCATCACCTAAAAAACCAGGAGAATATTCATTTCCACCACCCCTTGCAATTCGTTGACCAGTAGGATATCCCTGATGCCAACCAATTTCACCTTTGAGAGTTTTAATCATATTTAACTGTGCATCAGAATCAATTCCTTCTGAATCTTTGTCCATAAGTAATTTAAACAATTGTGCAGTTTTATATATCCAAATATCGGGAACAGCTTGTTGACCTCCAATTTCACCTGCAGTTATCAATTTAATCCCATTAACATCTAATTCTCTATCATAAAAAATAACAGGTTCGATAGGTATTATATCTCCACTTGAATAATAGTTTTCAGATGAAATTACCAATTGAAAAAGAGCCTGAATTGTTTGATTTGAGTTTAGCGTAATTGTGATTGCTTCATTCGTTGAGTCATTCCCATCCCATCCAATAAATTCATATCCTTCATTGGGAGTAGCTGTTACAGAAACGGAAGTTCCATCATCAAATGTTCCACCATCAGTTACACTTCCACCTTCACCAGCTGTTGCTGTTAGAGTATATTGAACAACTACTGGTGCGGGAGTTTCAGGCTCAGGCTCTGGAGTTGTGCTTTGAACAGTACTAGTTGGTGCTTGTGTTTCTTCATCTTTAGAACAAAAGAATAAAACAAGACATAACGAGTAAAGAGCTATTTTTTTCAACGTTTAGGTTTTAAGATAGTTAAATATACCTAAAATCAATAACATCTTAATATCGTGCTTTTCTTTATCTTTGTATTGTATCAAGAACGCATTTAGTGTACCAACCGATCTTCTCGAGACACGGTGGTTTAGAATACGAGACGCTCGTCTAAAACAATCGAGAAATCATATTCATCTTGGTCATAAATGACGTTTAATTAAAAAAACTATTATGGCTATTTTTTCAGGAGAAGTAACAATCAAAGTAAGATTCAAAGACATTCAAGTTGCAGTTGGTTATGGAATGACCTCAGCAATAATTAAGCATAGATGTGTTGAGCAGGCTTATGCAA